>Ga0208032_1000127_pt1 | contig 61189 bp, 53 predicted proteins | sample MalvirAntarct_66_FD_184254 | JGI IMG/M metagenome (GOLD analysis project Ga0208032, IMG submission 184254) | Marine viral communities from the Global Malaspina Expedition - Malaspina viral metaG Antarct_66 (SPAdes) (version 2) | ecosystem: Environmental > Aquatic > Marine > Oceanic | place: West... | reverse complement strand
TCGGCGGAATCATTCAATGCAAAAATAAAAGCTTTTAGAGCGCAATTCAGAGGAGTCAAAAACGTAGAATTCTTCCTTTATAGATTGACCACAATATTTGCATAAACACAACAATTGTTCTTGATCCCTTTTTATACCCAATAAGGTGCCTCCTTCTATCCAGTAATCAATCTTGCAACGGTCAAAAAGGGTAGCCACATTTTTGAGCATCCTTTCGGCAATAACTTTATTTTTTCCTTCTAAGGTGATGTTATATGCCATGATGCGCTAAGTTCTAATCCAAATTATTTTTTAGGAAAACGCGGAGCCCGTCCAGATTTTCCTCCTTATTGTAAGGAAAGGTATTTATGCCAACGGAGCTGGCAGAATTTATGGCTTCCGCATTGTGTTCAAAGTAGACAACCTCTGTTGGTTTTAATTTAAAATGGCTTAACATTTTAAGGTAATATGCCTTATCGGCCTTGTTGGGCTTATGTTCCAAACTAAAAACCTCATAAGGCATATTTACAATTCCATAAGTAATACATTCCTGTTTGTTGGCATTTGTTAAGATGATTTTGGGATTGGGATAGGAGTCCAATAATTTCTTTAGATCGTAATCCATTCCCTTTTCAGTAACAAAGGTGTTCCAAGCATCTACAAGAATTGTTTTCATTTCTTAGCTTTTAAACAGCAACGTCGTATTCCCTAAGGGCATCGTTCAGGGAAGTTTTTTTGTTGGTGCTCTCTTTACGTGTACCAATGATCAAGGCACAGGGCACCTGATAGTCGCCGGCCGGAAATTTTTTGGTATAACTCCCTGGTATAACAACAGATCTTGCCGGTACCAATCCTTTTCTTTCTACAGGCTTGTCGCCAGTAACATCAATAATTTTGGTTGAGCCGGTAAGTACTACATTTGCTCCCAATACGGCCTCTTTTTCTACGCGTACACCTTCCACGACAATACATCTGGATCCAATAAAGGCATTGTCCTCAATAATTACAGGTGAGGCCTGTAAGGGCTCCAAGACTCCGCCAATTCCTACACCTCCGCTAAGGTGGACATTTTTTCCAATTTGGGCACAGCTACCAACGGTGGCCCAAGTGTCTACCATGGTGCCTTCATCCACATAGGCTCCGATGTTTACATAACTTGGCATTAAAATTGTTCCTGCTGAAATATAAGACCCGTGTCTGGCAACCGCGTTGGGAACAACACGTATTCCTTTTTCTGCATATCCTCTTTTAAGGGGCATTTTATCGTGATATTCAAAGATACCCGCTTCCAAGGTTTCCATTTTTTGAATCGGAAAATATAGTACCACTGCCTTTTTTACCCATTCATTTATCTGCCATCCATCTGTTGTCGGTTCAGCACAGCGCAATTTACCGTTATCCAAAAGATCTATGACCTCCCTTATGGCAGTCTGAGTTGGAATTTCTTTAAGTAAGTCTCGATTTTCCCAGGCAGTTTCTATTGTTTTTCTTAGTTCTTTCATCTTTAATAATTCAAATTTTAGCAAATATAAGGGCTAGTAGGTAATTAACCTTTTGTTTTTGCACTTATAACAATTTATCCCTTATTTTTGCAAAAAATTTGTGTGGGAAGGATTTTAGCATTGGATTATGGAAAGGTGCGGACGGGAATTGCCGTTACGGATGAGTTGCAAATTATAGCTTCTGGCCTGACTACCGTTGATACCAAGGAACTTTTGAATTTCCTAAGGAAGTATGTTCAAGAGGAGAAGGTAGAAAAATTTGTGATAGGGGAACCTAAGCAAATGAACAATCTTCCCTCCGAATCCGAGGAATTGATCAAACCTTTTTTGAGAACTTTGGAAGGTGTCTTTCCAAAGATACCTGTAGAGCGGCAGGACGAGCGCTTTACGTCTAAAATGGCATTTCAGACCATGATAGATAGTGGACTTAATAAAAAACAAAGAAGGGATAAGGCCCTAGTCGATGAAATTAGCGCCACTATTATCCTTCAGGCGTATTTAAATAGAAAATAGTAGTATGATTTTACCTATAGTTGCTTATGGAGACCCGGTACTTAGGAAAGTAGCGGATGATATAGACAAGGATTTTCCAAGATTCGAAGAATTGGTGGCCAATATGTGGGACACCATGTATAATGCCAATGGGGTTGGTTTGGCCGCACCCCAAATAGGATTGCCCATTAGATTGTTCCTTGTGGATACCACGCCATTTGGGGATGACGAAGAGCTTACCGAAGAAGAGCAAAATGCATTGAAAGGGTTTAGGAAAGTTTTTATCAATGCACGTATTGAGGAAGAAACTGGAACAGAATGGGCTTTTAATGAAGGCTGTCTTAGTATTCCCGATGTTCGGGAAGATGTATCCCGGAAAGATACCATTACCATCTCCTATATGGATGAGAATTTTAAATCTTATAAGGAAACCTATGACGGACTTTTGGCCAGGGTAATCCAACATGAATATGACCATATAGAGGGCATATTGTTTACCGATAAATTATCCTCCTTAAAAAAACGCCTTTTAAAGGGTAGGTTGGCCAACATTTCCAAGGGGAAGATAAAGGTGGAATATAGAATGCGGTTTCCCAACATTAAAAAAGCACGTTAAAACTATTTCTATATATAAACAAAAAGTAGCATATTTGCCGCTGAAACTAAAATAACAGATGGGTTTAAATAAAATATTATCGATTGCAGGTAAGCCGGGACTTTTTAAATTATTGACGCAAACGCGTACAGGTTTTGTAGCCGAATCCTTGTTGGATGGCAAAAAAGTTACCGTAAGTTTTAAGAACAATGTGAGTGTCTTGTCTGAGATTGCAATCTATACATTGGAGGAGGAAGTGCCGTTAAAGGTGGTGTTTGAAAAGATCAAGGAAAAGGAAGATGGTGGAAAAACAGCGGTGAGCCATAAAGAGGATAAGATAAAATTGGAAGAATATTTGTTTGAAGTGCTACCCAATTATGATGAAGATAGGGTTTATGCCAGTGATATTAAAAAGATTATTCAATGGTATAATTTATTACATGAGCACGGTATTACGGAATTTGCGGACGAGGAAGAAAAAGAAGAGGCTTCCAAGGAAACAGAATAGATTTTCTTTATATACAAAATTAGAACCTTCGTTTACGAAGGTTTTTTTATGCCGTATTGTAAGTCCTTTTTCCGTAAATGAATTTAGCCATCGCCTTTATGTTAAAAATATTCTCCATTTAGCTTCGTGCTTTTGTTATTGGTCTAAATTGTTGGGCAGCGGCCTACTAATTATGGAAATTAATATTTTAATTCCGTAATCAATTATATCATGGCTAAATTTAAAAAGAAAAGTGCTGCAATTTTACTAATGTTCCTTGTTCTTCCCTTTGTCCTTCCCGGGCAACAACGTACAGGAAATATTGTGGAATATTTCGGTAAGGAAAAAGTTGAGGATATTCACGAAGGAAAAGTGATCCATGTTTTTGATAAGGCCTTGGCTCTATCAATTCCAAGTTTCGGATTTGAATCCTCATCATTTCCCGTAGATCCGGTTTTTGATAAGTTCCTAATGGAGCCCAGTACCCAGGTGAGGGAAGGTGAAGTTTTTGATATTGATCCGTTTGGAAGGGAATTAAAATGGAACTCCATAAAGGTAGACAGTACCAATAGCTTTTCCGGCAGGGACCTTAGGTCGGGTTATGTATATCTCACTTACAATTCAGGATCGGAGAAAACGGTTTTGTTCGAAGCTTCCGGACATTCCTTGGCTTCCATTAACGGTTATCCATATGAGGGTGATCATTATGATTTTGGTTGGAACCTTATTCCTGTAAAGTTGAAAAAGGGGAATAATATTTTTGTTTTAAAGGTTGGCCGTTTTCCCAGGGTTCGAGCGCGGATATTGGAGCCCAAGGCCGAGGTTCAATTTACTACACGAGATGTAACAGTTCCCGATCTTTTATTGGAGGAGGATATGGAATATAAGGCAGCCATAAGGGTCGTAAATGCTTCTGATAAGTGGATCGAAAAATACAAGATTATTGCCAAGGTCAACGGAAAGGAACTTACTACAAAAGTGAGCGACATTCCTCCTTATACGGTATATAAAATTCCTTTTTCCATTCCTTCGTCTACCTTGGATACCTCAATGGCGAAGGTGAATGTAGATTTAAGTTTGATACAAAGTAATGGACAGCAGGTCTCAAGCGAAACTTTGACTTTGAATGTGAAGTCGAAAAATAAACACCATAAGAGAACCTTTATAAGTGATATAGATAAAAGTGTACAATATTACAGCGTGGCACCGGACAAAAGTGGAAATACAGAAGGCGCTGCACTTTTCCTTTCGGTACACGGTGCTTCGGTAGAGGCCGTGAATCAGGCAAACGCTTACAAGCAAAAAGATTGGGGGAACCTTGTTGCACCAACAAATAGGAGACCGTACGGGTTTGCTTGGGAAGATTGGGGAAGATTGGATGCCTTGGAAGTGCTGGCGGATAGCAAGAGGATTTTTAAACCGGACAATAGCAAAATTTACCTAACAGGGCATTCTATGGGAGGGCATGGAACATGGTATTTGGGGGCAACTTACCCAGACCATTTTGCTGCCATTGCACCATGTGCTGGATATCCAGATCTGTTATTGTACCGCGGAAGTAGGTCCGAAAGGCTTTTGGAAATGACCGAAGAGCAGAGAATGCGGTATGGCATTAGCCCTAAAATGTTCGAACACCTTACCCAGGAGTATGTCCCCACTGCAGTTGAAGACATCGTTGAAAGAGCGGGAACACCGAGCAGAACCTTAAAACTGATACGAAATTACTTGCATCACGGGGTATATGTGTTGCACGGCGAAAAGGACAATGTAGTTCCTACTAATTTAGCCCGGGATATGAGGGAGCGGTTGGGGAAATTTCATCCAGATTTCACCTATTATGAGTATCCAGACGGTACCCATTGGTACGGGAACCACAGTGTGGATTGGGATCCGATTTTTAACATGTTTAAGCAACGAACCATTCCCGAGATAAAGGATATTAAAAAATTGGAGTTCAGTACCGGTTCTCCTGGGGTTTCTGCATCCTCACATTTTATTACCATCCATCAGCAACAAATACCCTTTGAGGTTAGCTCGTTTAATTTTTCATTGGATAGCATTATTAAAATGGAGACCAAAAATGTGTCTTTATTGGAGGTGGATTTTTCACATTTGCCTGGTGAGATCAAGAGCATAGAGCTAAACGGAAAAGAAATTGGTATACCTTCAAAAGAGAAGATGTTTTTCAAGGAATTGGATGGGGTCTGGACAATTGTTTCCAAACCATCCTTGGGGGAAAAAGGCCCCCATAGGAACGGTGGGTTCAAGGATGCCTTTAGAAATGATGTAGTGTTCGTTTATGCTACCAAAGGATCCAAATCGGAGAACGATTGGTATTATAACAAGGCTAGGTTCGATGCCGATACATTCTGGTATAAGGCCAATGGAAATATTGAATTGGTCGCGGACACCAACTTTTCTCCCAAAGATTATCCCAACAGAAATGTTGTTATTTACGGTAATAAGTCCAACAATGCGGCCTGGGACAAATTATTAAAAAATAGTCCGGTCCAAGTATATAACAATAAATTAAATTTCGGGAATAGAAGTCTTACAGGAAGCAATTGGGGCTTATACTTTATAGTACCAAGGGCCGATAGTGATTTTGCCAGTGTTGGAGTGGTAACGGCAACGGGACCAATGGGTATGAAAGCAGCCTACGCCAACCATTATTTGGTGAACGGAACCACATTTCCCGATCTAATGCTCTTTGATGAAACTGTATTGGTACAAGGGACTTCAGCCGTCAAATGCGCTGGTTTCTTCGGAAACGATTGGTCTATTGAAAAAGGGGATTTTGAGTGGGAATAAGATCTTAACAGTAAACAAATTGATTATAAACCCTGTATGGAACATGGTCCATACGGGGTTTAAATTTTACTCGATAATCGAGATTGAAACCTGCCCGTTCCGTTAAGGCGGGCCTGCCCGTTCCGTTATGGCGGGCCTGCCCACCGCAGTCAGGTGCTCCTACGCGTGCCACCCCTTCCGTTAAGGCGGGCCTGCCCGTTCCGATAAGGCGGGTTTCGAAATGTTATTAATATTTTTCTTCCGTTACCTCAAGGGCCTGTCTTTGGCTGCATACTGTCTTGCCCTTAGATAATCGATTCTGTATTTATTTGGACGCATTTAGTATAAATCGGGAAACATCTTTCTTAAATTTTTCCATTGATGGCTGGTGGGTGTACATCATATGTCCAGCCTCATAATATTCCATAAGGATATTATCCTTGATTTCCTTTTTAAGACCCAAGTGGTTGATAGTGTGTTCTACGCCATAAAAAACAGTGGCAATGTCATAGATGCCATTTAGGATCAATACTTTCATATTAGGATCTCTAGATAATGCTGTGGCCATATCAATACCGGTGTTGATCGCCGCTGAAGCTCCCCATCTTTCGTTCCCTTTATGGGACCAATCCCATTTAAATCCGTCCCTTCTCCCTGCGGTTATTGAGTATAATAAATTTTTGTTGACTTTTAGGTCACCGTAAAAATAATCCAAAAACCCACTAATGTAGGCAGGAGAAATGGCCGAACTTTGCGGGTCATGACTTCCTTCCTGGGATAGTAGATCTTCATTGATTCCAGTAAATCGCGAATCCAATCGTCCCACTATTTCACCCTTATCCCTTAAAAATTCAGCAAAAAATTCACTGGCAGTAACCCTTAGGTCTGCTTTGAGCCAGTAGTTGGTTTCTGTACCGGTATAGTACGCTAACTTGGAGGCAATGTTGGCCTTTTCATTTTCAGGAAGTCGATCCCCTTTAAAGAGGGCGGGCGTATACTCGTTTTCGGTAAAGGATCGAACCGTCTTCAGGAATTCATACACATTTTCCGGTTTATCGTCTATTTTATTATGATACCAGGCCGTTGCTGCATAGGTCGGAAAATGTACTATATAGGGGAGGTCATCATTTGGAGGGAACAATAAGGTACGAAGGTCAAAAACAGCCGATACCATGATAACACCGTTCATGGCCACACCTTGGCTCAAAAGGGTATTCATTAAACCGGCGTTCCTAAAAGTCCCGTAGCTTTCTCCCAGTAGGAATTTGGGACTGTTCATACGGTCGTTATGTATCAGAAACTGTGTAATGAACAAAGAAAGGCTGCGGATATCCTGGTCCACACCCCAAAAGTCTTTAAACTTGGCCTTTCCAACGGGGATGCTTAGGCCAGTACCTACGGGATCTATCATTACAAGATCTGCTATATCCAGAATTGAGTAGTTGTTGTTCACAATTTTGTAGGGGGCGGCGGGAGTAGATTTTTGGTCGTCCACTACAATTCTCTTAGGTCCCAAAATTCCCATATGCAACCAGAAAGAGGATGAACCTGGCCCTCCGTTAAAGGCAAAAACAATAGGACGCCTTTGTGTTGCCAAACCTCTTTTGGAATCCCTGGTGTAATAGGTAAAGCCCATTAAGGCAATTGGCTTGTTAGTTTCATCCTTCACTTCAAAAGTTCCTGCCTTTGCCGTTAAATAAATGGTGTTGCCATTTATGGTAACGCTTTGCATGGTGGTAGCAACCTCGGCTTTGGGTATGGAATCATTTTCCTTATTGGGATAGCACAATTGTCCCAAAAGAAGGGTTGTAATTAGAATAAAGGCTTTCATTTGTTTAGTATTTAGATTGGGTTAAATAGCTAAACAGGCAAGGATATGATAATTAGGGGCTTACAATATATTAAATATATAGATTATAGCCGATAGTATTGCTTAATGAATATTTAGTCCTTTTCAATAGTTTTATAGGTATACTTGCTTTTTTTCCACTCTATGAGTTCGGAAGGATAGTACTTTACATTCATCTTATCCAAATATGGAGCCTGGTTGCCCAACCTCACCTTGTAATTATCCCAATTTCTATTTTCTTCAACACTCCAGCTAAGTTCGGAATAACCGATCATCCTTGGAAAGGCCAAATATTCCACTTCATCCATATTGCTAACGGTTTCGGACCAAAGTGGTGCTTCAATGCCCAAAATGTTCTCCTTGTTTATTCCTTGAACATATCTCTCCGGGGTCCACACATATCCGGTATCTACAGGAATTAAACCTGCCCAATTAAGTCCGTATTTTGAAAGGGTATCATATTTCATGTCCAAATAGGCTTTTTTTCCTGGAGACAAAATAACTTTTAGCCCCTTTTCCACAGCCAGTTTGGCATTTTCTTCATTGGCCCAAAATTGGGCAATGGCACTTGTATCTATGTCAGCGTGTACAATTTCATCCCAACCTATCATTTTTTTGCCGTATTTCTTTACAATTTTGTCCACTTTGGAAACAAAATGAATAAAATCCTTCTTTTTGGTAACATGACTTTCATCGCCTCCGGCATGAAAATATGGGCCTGGAGTAATGGCTGAAATTTCCCTTACTACATCGTCGATGAAGGCGTACACGGTATCCTTATTGGCGTCAAAGGTGCTGAAACCTACTTCGGTTCCGGTATAGATCTTAGGTGTTTTTCCATTTCCATTTAGGATAGGATACGCAACGGATGCGGCATTGGTATGGCCAGGCATATCTACTTCTGGAACTATGGTAATAAAATGTTTGGCGGCATAGGCCACAATGTCCTTATATTCTTCTTGGGTGTAAAAACCACCTGGGCCACCTCCAACTTCAGAACTTCCACCTATTTCGGTAAGCTTTGGCCAAGATTTGATTTCTATACGCCAGCCCTGATCATCGGTAAGGTGCAAATGCAAGGTGTTAATTTTATAATAGGCCAATATGTCAATATACTTTTTTACATCCTCCACACTAAAGAAGTGTCGCGCCACATCCAACATGGATCCCCGGTATTCAAAATTGGGATTGTCTATAATCTTACCTGTGGGAATCAACCACATCTTATTTTCGGACAGGGTGTCATTACTGGTCTCCGGAATAATTTGCCTTACAGTCTGTATTCCCCTAAAGGCGCCCTCGGCAGTTTTTGCATTAAGAATAATGGAATCTTGGGTTATGTAAAGGTCGTAACCTTCCTTGGATGAAAATTCAGTACTATCGGACTGATTGATAAAAATAATTCGTTGGGAGCTGGCATTGGGTGTAGAATTTACCGCCAAATCCAATTCGGTCTGCCATTTTATCTTTTCCGATAAGAACTCTCCAACCTCTGGAAAACCTTCGGCATTTTGAGAAGTATAAATGATGGTGTTCTTATCCAACCCAAAGGCACTATTGGTAGGGATTATCTTTAGCGGTCTGGGAATTAAATTTTCCGCAGTTAGATCTGTCATGGGAAAGTTGATTACTTTCTTTTTTTCCTGCTGACAGGCAACAAAGGCAGTAAAAACTATCAGTACTACTAGCGATTTGATTAGGATTGATTTTTTCATTTATATAGATTGTATTAGTATTATTAGGTTACTGCTGATCTAGGGATCAATTCATATAGGGTTGAATAACTGAAAACCAAAGGTCGTACCCTTTACTGTTCATGTGAAGTCCGTCACCTATAAAGATATCTTTTTTTACTTGTTTTCCGTCCATCATCGCATCCCATACATTGGCGAACATCAAGGCGCTGTCTTCTTCACATAGCTTTTGGAAAGCCCTGTTCAGTCTAATGTATTTTCTTTTCAAGTTCCATCTGGCTATACTTGGTTTTGCTGCTATGATTACCACCTGTGTAGCACTATTTCGTTCCTTTATCTTTTGTATTATTTCACGGGTAGTACCTATAATATCTTTGGTTTTTTTCTTGGCCGCAATATCATTATCCCCCTCGTAGATAAATACCTTTTTGGGGTTATATTGTAATATTAGTTCGTTGTAATAACGGAAGAGATCGGAAGATTGGGATCCACCAAAGCCTGAGTTGATAATTTGGTGATCAGGGAACATAGATTCCAGATTTTTCCACATTCTAATGCTGGAACTACCTGTAAATACTATGGTCTCCTTGGAGGAGTCCCACAGGGATTCATATTTTTTCTGTATGGCCCTTACCTCATTTTGAAAATCGGGGGCTTTTTGGCCATAACCAAGGAAAACTAAAAAAAGGAATAAAAAAGTGAGCTTTTTCAATGTAATTGAATTAAAGGTTTAAATTATAATATTTATTGTTCCTGTCAAATAATTTTCGACCGGGAACATTGGTTGTTCGCTAATGGTAAAATTTGGCCTTAGTCGGACTTCGATTAAGGTTGATGTCGTGGAACTACAATTCCCTCCGCTACTGACCATTCGTAAAAACGTGATATCCAATTGTCCGAGGGCAAGTTCTGGGTTTTCATTCCAAAACCATGACCACCCTTGGAATACATGTGCAGTGCGGCGTTCATTCCCGACTTTGACCAGGCCGAGTACAGATCTATACTCTCATGTGCTAGGTCATATTGATCGTCCGAGGCGCAGATAATCAACATTGGCGGAGCGTCATGGGGAACACTATAGGGGCCTAAAACTGTCATCCACGGATAAACAGGAACTATAAAATCTGGCCTGTTGGATTTAACATAATTAAAAGTAACGCCCATGGTTACGGAACCACCAGCAGAAAAGCCCATAAATCCTATTTTGTTGGGGTCGATTCCCAATGACTTTGCATTGCTCCTTACATAGTCCATTGCATTTAAACCATCTGCTGTTGCCAGGTCAAGGACCATGGCCATTTTTTTTGTCATTGCCGAAGAAGTATTTTGATTATCTCCATTTTCATTGGGGAGGGCACTTTCATTTTCTGGCAATAGTCTGTATTTAAGTACAAAGGCCGTAATTCCTTTGGAGTTTAACCATTTTGCTACATCTACACCTTCGCTATTGATACTTAATACCCGAAGTCCACCACCGGGTGCAATAACAACTGAGGTTCCATTATTTAGGGAGGGCGTTGGTCTAAAAATCTGAAGGGTCGGTGTAGAAACATTGGAAATCAATTCGGTCTGCCACTGTTCGGAATAAGTTGCTTTTTCATCGCCTTGCCAAACTAACTCAGTATTGTTTTCCTGAGGAAGCAAAACAATTTCCTGTGAAATCATTATTTGGGGCAATTGCAAGGCAATAAGAAAAAGTATAACTCTTTTCATTGATATGTTGATTAGTATTTTGTGATGAGCGATTGGTAAACCATTTGTCTCATTTTCTCCCCATAATAATTATTGTAAGGTTGTAACTGACTCATTAGGATTACTATGAGTTCTTCTTTTGGGTCTATAAAGAAATAGGTGCAATAGGCGCCACTCCAATAGTATTGACCTACCGAGCCCAATGCTTTGCTGTCAGCTAGATCGGTGGTAACACCAAATCCTAATCCAAAACCTTGCCCTGCGGCCTCATATAAATTGCCTACTTGGTTCATGGTCATAATATCCACGGTTTTGGGACTTAGTAAATGTTTACCTTTGAATTGCCCTTTGTTTAGAAGCATTTGGCAAAATTTCATATAGTCGGAGGCACTGGAAAAAAGGCCATGCGTACCTCCGTAGATGGTATTGCCCTCTGTGGGCAATTGGGTTTTGGAATTTATCAGATTCCCTTGTTTGTCCAAATTATGAACTGGCATCCATCTCCCCTTATTTTCTTTGGATATATTATACCCAGTGTCTTTCATGTCCAAGGGGTCAAATATCCTATCTTTTAAAAATTCGGCAGTGGTCATACCGGAGAAATGTTCAATAAGCAAAGCCAAGACATCTGGGGATGCACTGTAATACCATTGTTCCCCTGGGTGTCCTATAAGGGGCATTTCTAGCATAGCGTTTACCCTACTTTCTATATCCTTATGTGGTTCGGAGTAAAGTGCTTTAGCAATCTCGTTGTCCAATTTGGTTCCTCCCAGACCATGTGAAAATCCGGCGGTGTGCGTTAAAAGATGGTTAATGGTTATTTCCTTGTTGGCTTGTTCCGTTTCTCCGGTTGCCCCTTGATCCACATTCTTCGCTACCTGTAGATTCTTGAACTGGGGTAAATATTTGGAGACCGGATCTGTTAAGGAGAAATATCCTTCCTCATATAACATCATAAACGCTGCAGTTACTATGGGCTTTGTCATGGACATGATATGGAACAACTGATCTTGTCGAATAGGGGTCTTATCGGCCAAACTACTATATCCATAGGCAGTTTCGTGAACAATTTCTCCCCGTCTCATAATATAGGAAACGGCACCTGGAATTCTTCCTTCGCTTATTTCTTTTTTAAGAAAATCGTCATATCGGTTCAACCTTTCCTTATCAATTCCCGATATGTTTACACTTGATAGGGCATTTGAACCAGTTTGCCCATTGGCAGGAACAGCTAGGATTAATAGAAGAAACAATAGCGTTATAATTGCGTTTGTGTTTTTCATGATTTTCTTGGATTAATCTTTTAAAGATAAGATTAAAAAATTGTTCCATTAAATCCTTAATTGTTATTATATTAGAGTATTAGCCAAACCAATACCAACAAACCAAAAACACCATGCCCAACCAAAAATTTTTATTAGTTCTTTTCGCCTTTTTATACTTTTCTACAATTGGATTTTCCCAAACGCCAGTTTTAGATAATGACACCCAAATACGACCAACCGCTGTTGCAGTTCCCATTGAAACCGATCCTTTGATCGATGGGAATATTTTAAAAGATGAAGTTTGGCAAAAGATAAAACCCTTTGGGGGCTTATTACAAAGTCAACCCAATTACGGACAAATGGCCAGCGAACGCACGGAGATAAGAATTGCCTACACGGAACACACTTTTTATTTGGCAGTAGTCTGTTATGATTCGGATCCTGATGGGCTTGTAGTTTCCGATGCCAGAAGGGATGCTTTGTTGGATAATACCGATGCCTTTCTTTTTATAGTGGATACTTACAAGGATAATCAGAACGGCTTTATTTTTGGAACCAATTCCCTAGGAGTGGAATATGATGCCCAGGTAGATAACGAAGGTCAGGGCAACCAAAATACAAATAGGCAACAAGGCGGGACCATAGGTGGCTTTAATTTAAATTGGGATGGGTCTTGGAAGGTTAGGACTTCAGTGCACGACGAAGGATGGAGTGCGGAATTTGCCATTCCATTGCGTACCATTAGATTTCAGCCAGGCAAGGATTGGGGCATTAATTTTCGCAGAAATATAAGGAAGACCAATGAAATTGTTTATTGGTCGCCCATGCCCATAGGGTTTAACTTAAATAGACTTTCCTTGGCCGGCACCCTTACGGGCCTAAATCTTAAAACTCCTAGAAATTTAAAGGTTATTCCCTATGTGCTGGGACAATTGGCCAAAGATTATGAAGCCAATGATCCGAAGGCAAAATTTACCCCTGAGGTGGGTGGGGATATAAAGTTTAGTATTACCCCTAGTCTTACCTTGGACCTTACCTATAACACCGATTTTGCCCAGGTGGAGGTAGATGAACAACAGGTAAATCTGGATCGTTTTAATTTGTTTTTTCCAGAGAAGCGACCGTTTTTTTTGGAGAATGCAGGCTTGTTCAGTGTGGGGAGTCCTGGGGAAGTAGATCTGTTTTTTAGTAGACGTATCGGGATAGGGGACGATGGAAACATAGTGCCCATAATTGGAGGGGCCAGATTATCCGGGAAATTGGACCGAACCAATGTTGGACTTTTAACCATGTTTACCGATGAGGTTGAGGACGCGGGAATTCAGAAGAATAATTTTACGGTAGCTCGCGTTAACCATGAATTCAAAGGGCGTTCCGCCTTGGGGGCGGCGTTTATCAATCGTTCAGGGATAGGTGTCGATGATGACTTTAACAGTACCATAGCCCTCGATGGAAAATTGGGTTTGGGCCGTAAGGCCAGAATGACCGGTTTTTATGCCCGTACCAATGGGCCAATGGATACCATAAATGAACATTCTTTCCGGCTTAAAACCGACTATATTTGGAACAGTTGGGAAATAGGAGGGGGGTATACGGAAGTTGGGGAAGGTTTTAATCCAGAAGTCGGATTTTTACAGCGATCTGCCTTTAGAAAGCCGGAAGCTCGGATTTTGTATCACTACAGGCCAAAAAATGAAAACTCTGTTATCTTGGAATTAAGGCCTCATATTTCCTACAATAGTTTTTGGAATTTTGAAGGCTTCCAAGAAACTAGCTATACGCATATTGATAACCATTGGGAGTTTAAAAGTGGGATGGAAATCCATACTGGTCTAAACCTTACCACAGAGGGGGTTTTGGATCCTTTTGAAATTTCAGATGGGGTCACCGTATTGCCCGGTACCTATAGGCACTCGGAATCCCAATTGGTTTTCTTTACCAATAAAAGTAATCCCGTTTCTGTAAATATTCGTTCAGTGATCGGTGGTTCTTTTGGGGGTAAAAGATACCAACAAAGTGCCACCTTGAGTGTGCGATTGGGAGATAAGTTCAATTCTGATTTTATATATCTCTATAACAATTATCAATTGCCGGTCGGCGATTTTACCGCGAATATTTTCCGTAGTCAAATGACATATTCCTTTAGACCCAATTTATATGTACAGAGTTTGGTGCAGAACAATTCGGCCAACGAGCTTTGGGCGGTAAATTTGCGATTGGGCTGGTTACAGCGTGCCAATACAGGGCTATTTGTGGTCTATAATTACAATGTACGGGAGGGTGATCCCTTAAACAATAGCATTATTGTTAAATATAGCCGTATGTTCGATTTGGTAAACTAGAGCGGTTTACGGTCCTAACTTTTCATATCATTACTTCACTAATCTGAACAACAGGTTCAATGTTTGTAAAATTGGGAAGATCGCCCATAATTTTTTCCGCATTAGGGCCGAAGGAATTCTGAAAAGAATCCATAGATGCAAAATATAAATTGCCCATAGCTGCATAAGTTGCAGGTGATCCAGGAATGGCTCCTCCAAGTCCTTTTTCTACAGTTGCGGCCTTTACAGAATCCCCTAATAATTCCCCAACCAGTTGTACATGTTGGTTGCAATAATAATCCATATCAAATTTTTTGCCTTCTCCGTTAGGATACAAAACGCTTACTTTAATCATTCCTTTTTTCATAATAGTTTATCTTAATTGTTTTTCCAAATGTCAATAATAGGAGGCTGCTTAAATGTAAGCATTTGCAAACAGGGATTTAAGAGTATAAGTTGTAAACTTGCTGCAAATACTTAAATATAATAATGTTCTATCTAATCCCCTTTACATTCATTTTTAGAGTGTACAAGGAGGTCATGGCGGTAATAAATAGGGTTTTTTGGTCTTTGCCTCCAAAGGTTACGTTGGCCGTCCACTTCTGGTCAATAGGAATATGCGATATTTGTTCCCCTTTGGAATTAAAAACGGTCACCCCGTTCCCTGTCAGATATACGTTTCCCCGGTTGTCCATGGTCATGCCATCGGAGCCCATATTGGCAAAAAGGGTCTTGTTGCTTAGGCTGGCATCTGGGTTTATGGTATAGGAATAGGTCTTTTTATCTCCAATATCTGCAATGTATAAAAGCGTACCCTTCTTATTACCTATGATGCCATTGGGCTTCACAAAATCTTCACCTACAATGATTATATCCTGATGATCTGGAGTAAGATAGTAAACGCGCTGTTGTTCTATCTCCTGTTCAGTTCTTGTCCAGTATGGTCGTTTGTAGAAAGGGTCGGTAAAATAGATACCGCCCTTGGGGTCGACCCAAAGATCGTTGGGACCGTTTAATTTTTTGCCTTCAAAATCATCGATCAAGACAGTAATGTTTTTTTGGGAATCTATTTTCCAAAGTTGATTTTTATCATCTGCACAAGCCAATAGATTTCCTTGGTGGTCAAAGTAGAGTCCGTTAGATCTTCCAGAAGGCTCCATATATACGGATACGGCTTTCTCCTTGTCAGACCACTTTATAATACGGTCGTTGGGTTGGTCCGTAAAATATACATCCCCGTTGGGGGCTACTGCCGGCCCTTCGGTAAAAAAATAATCAGTGGCAACCAAACGGACTTTAGCATCCTCGGCAATCAAAGGAGTCTGCAGTGATTTGCAGGACAAGGAGAACAAAATCGGTATTGTTAAAAATACATTTAAAACTTTTTTCATCTAATAAATTTTATTCTTAGAACTAATTGGGAATAATTATAGGTATGGGTTAAGGCCTATATTTTATCAATCAATGTTGGTGTTCTTTTTCATAGTGGGCCTTTAGAACGTCTTCCCCGTAATCATTGGTCAGATCCCTTACAACGGTGTGTACATGGTTGGCATCGTTTTGGGTGTTATCATATTCTATGAGTAAGCTAGGGCCTTGAATACGGAAGTAATGCCCTTTACCGGGATGTTGACTTCCGGCCCAGGCAAATTTTAAGTTGTCTATTCCCGCCTTATTTATTTTGTCTCGAAATCCGGCGGCAAATCCATGTTCGTAATTATTGATGTACAGGTCCAGAAGTTCCATGAAAATCTTCTTTTGGTTTTGGGACAGGTCCGTATATGGTATTCCCAAAGACTCTAGTTGCTCTACCTTTCTTTTGGTTGTGGTGATGATATCATGTGGGGCAACATCTGTAAATACTACTGTTTTTAATTGTTCTGGGGTCATGGAGTGAAGAAGGGAAAAACTTAATTGGGCTTCTTTTTTCAATACTTCCTTGCCCTTGTATTCGGTACTTCTTACAATGCCAGGGTTGGTCCCAAAAAAAGTAGGGGTAGAGGAGCTTATGATACCTTCGGTAGAAGTAAAATTTAAGGAGAGGTGGTGTCCTTCAAATCGCCATCCCCAAGGTTGGTCCTTGGATGGATTGCCAAAAATACAAAAGTGATAATTTAAGGGGTCGCGCCTTGGCCTACCGTCAGGCATTTTATCGTTATCATCATTTTCAATAATTCTCAATACTTTTTCCAGTTCCATAATTTCCTGGGACTTGCGAAAGCCTTCCTCACTCAAGGAAGCCCTTAATAGGTCGAGAGCTGCCTTTTTTTGTGTCTCGTTAAAATCATGGAATGTGGCCCCTTCCCTTGGAATGGGTACGTAATTCATATTAAAGCGTTCTGAATCATCTAAAGTAAATAGTGTTTTGGCTTTTATCTCGTCGGACAAACTATTTAAAAATGTATTGGCCTTTTCCAGTACCTGCTGAGCTGGTAGAAGACCAACAAACATGAGGAGAAGGGACGAAGAGACTATTTTTTTCAGGGTCATTTTAATTTTTAAGCACATTTTTCGGTTTTTTGATTATTTCTGTTTCAACTGTATTAATATTACTTTAGGCGATAGCTAACGAATGCCAAACGGCTACTATCGGGTGACCAGGAAGGTACATTCATAGACCCTTGTCCACCAAATAATTTGGCAATTATCTTTGTTTCGTTGGTTTCAAGATTCAGTAATCGGAGCATGACGTCTTTGTTGGTGGGGTGCAAATTTGCGGGAACCTCGGGATCAAAGGATATATAGGCCAACCATTTGCCATCCGGGGAGGGGTGGGCAAACCAGTCGTTGTAATTATCCGTTGTAATTTGTTCCTGTTCGCTTCCATCTGGCTTCATGCGCCAGATCTGCATTGTCCCGCTACGGTCAGAATTAAAATAAATGTATTTCCCGTCAGGCGAGTAATCGGGTCCGTCATCCAGGCCGGCTGCGGAAGTCAATCTGGTTTCCTCCCCTCCGGTAACGGGAATGGAGTAAACGTCATAATTGCCATTTCGCGCTGCACAATAGGCCAAAGTTTTGCCATCTGGAGACCATCCATGCCAATAGGAGGGACCATTGGGCGTTATTTTTTTTGGTACTCCACCTTCAATGGGTAACGTATAGATCAAAGACTTTCCTGTTTCGGTCTGGTCACTTATGACCAACATCTTACCATTAGGTGAAATGCCATGGTCATTGTTTATTTTTTTTGCAAAGTCGGTCGGAATTAAACTGGGTTCGCCTCCTTCAACTGGTATTTGGTAAAGTAGTCCCATACTGTTATAGATCAGTTTTTTTCCGTCGGTAGACCAATTTGGCGCATCCAAACGTTTTTGGGATTGGAGGATTACTTTTCTGTCCAGGGAGGCAATTGGAATAATTTCCAGAGTACTTTCCAATGCTTTAATGGAATCAGGGATGGTTTGCAGTTTTTCTATATGTACATTAGAGAATTTTGCGGTTTCCACGACTTCATTGTTATGGGAGCAAACGCCAAGGCCAATATAAAAAGGAGCTTTAAATGGCACTTTTATGGCTCCTCCAGAGGATTTTAATGCCCCATTCCCTGTGGATAAGGACATAAAGAGATAGTCGCCTACCTTGTCGATCCGTGCTCTTTTGGGAAATTTAATATTGGATTGAAGCTCCCGGGTTATATCCCCATCCACTTCCCTGTATTGTATGGCAGCCATACCGTCGCCATGAACGGCTACATCTGCATAAGCTGATCCGGGTTCCAGACTTTGGCGGATAATTAGACAGGCTTTTCGGTGTGGGTCCACACCCTTGCCCAACAACTCAATATCCGCTTCAATGGCAACATCTCCGGACATCTTTCTCCAAACATAATGCAGTTGGTCATTGTTGAACCACATATTTGTTCCACTTGCCGAAATAGTATAAGTGCTGTCCAAAGGATCGAATTTTATAGAGCCTTTATATTTTACTTCACCAATATCACCATGGCCTTGGAATACTCCCAAATCCTGTTGGATTCCCCATGCAAGGATAACCAAGCCAATCAAGGCCATAGGAAAAACAATTATTTTATTGGTCATAATAGTGTGGTGAGATATGCAAGGAAATAAAGTTAACTAAAAAACTCTAAACATACGACAGTTGAAACCACGCGGTCTTTGTATTTTTGTTGAAAAGTAAATTTTATGAATTCTAGGGAATCCCAATTACAAGCCTTTGATCGCCTTCTTACTATAATGGATGAATTAAGGGCACAATGTCCGTGGGACAAAAAGCAGACCATGCAAACACTACGGCATTTGACCATTGAGGAAACCTATGAATTGGGAGACGCAATTCTGGACAATGATTTGGAGGAAATTAAAAAGGAATTGGGCGATGTTCTGTTGCATATAGTTTTTTACGCTAAAATTGGAAGTGAAACAAAGCATTTTGATATAGCGGACGTTGCCAATGATATCTGTGAAAAGCTCATTAATAGACACCCGCATATTTATGGGGATGTAGTGGTAGAAAATGAAGAGGAGGTAAAGCAGAATTGGGAAAAAATAAAATTAAAGGAGGGTAAAATAAGTGTTTTGGAAGGTGTTCCCAATGGTTTACCGGCCCTTGTAAAGGCCAACCGTATACAGGATAAGGTGGCAGGGGTAGGGTTCGACTGGGAAAAACCCGAGCAGGTATGGGAAAAAGTACAGGAAGAACTGGAAGAATTCCAAGATGAGGTTAAACAAGGAAATATGGACGCTATGGAGTCCGAGTTTGGGGATGTTCTATTTTCTATGGTAAATTATGCCCGATTTTTAAATATTAATCCCGAAAACGCCCTTGAGCGTACCAATAAGAAGTTTATTAAGCGATTTCAATATTTGGAAAACAAGGCCAAGGAACAGGGCAAAGCCTTAAAGGATATGACCCTATCTGAAATGGATGTTTTTTGGGAGGAAGCCAAAACCATTTAAATTTCATGGACGGCTTACTCTGCCACTCGATAAATGGATCCGGTATTAGTAACCCAGTTTCGCCCCTACTAAATTTGAATTGTTGGTGCTATTAGAATATTACAGTAAATGTGGTTCCTACCCCCACTTTACTAGAAGCCGAAATAGAACCTCCCATGGCTTCGATCTGTATTTTGGTCATATAAAGTCCAACCCCCTTAGCTTCGGGATGACTGTGGAATACCTTGTTGAGCCCAAATAATTTATGACCGTGCCTTTCCATATTTATACCCAACCCATTATCACTAATGCTCAATATTGTTTTACCATCTTCAATTTTGGATTCCAAGTAAATTTCTGGAACCCTATCCTGGGATTTGTATTTGATGGCATTGGAAATTAAATTAAGAAAAATGCTGTCAAGATATATGTCATTATATATTACGGTAGCTGCCTTGGAGAAATCACTTTTAATTATGGCCCCGGATTGGGATATCTGACTAGAGATGATTTCTTGGGTTTTGTTAAGTGTTTCTTCGAATGATAATTCCTGGGTTGCCTTGGTACTGTCATCCGTAGTCTGGATTACTTCAACCATAGTATTCAAGGTAGAAGAAAGATGGTCTATTACTATTTCGAATTTTTCAAATAATTCGCTACGTTCCTGCTCACTTTTGGCTTCTTTGTAGAATCTGGATAAAGTTTGAAGGTTACCTACTGGCGACCTTAAATTGTGGGAAGTTATATGGGCAAAATCTGCCAATTGTCGGTTTTGGTTTTTTAGTTTTTTGGTTAAGGCTTCTAGATTTTCTTTCGTTTCAATTATTTTTTTACGATTGTACACCGTTTCGGTTATGTCCGTGGCAACTCCTAAGAATCCATTAATTTTTCCATTTTCATCTTTAATTGCGGTGGTAATCAACTGTACGGGGAATTGTGAACCATCTTTCCGTATGTAGGTCCACTCCATGGATTCAAAACTATCCCTCCTTGCATGTTCAACAAAAACATCGAAACCGCTGATCGTTATTCCAAAAAGATCTGATAGTACCTTTCCATGCTGTTCTACCTCCTCACGGAGATGAAGAATTTCCGGTGTTTTTTTACCGATCATTTCAGTGGCGGAATACTGCAACAAGGTCTCAGCTCCTTGGTTAAAATGGGTTATTATGCCATTCATATCTGTTCCAATTATAGAAATTGGACCTGCATCAAAAATGGCCCTTAATTCTTCATTGGCCTTGTTTAGGGCATTCTGCGAAACTTTTATGTTGTTGATGTCATGGAAAACACCGTAAAGTCTTACGCACTGGCCGTTGACCATTTCCGCCTGTCCAATGGCCCGTGCCCAACGGCTTTTTCCTTTGGCAGTTATCAATTCTACCTCCACATCATAAGGGATTCCATTTTCAATAGCGTTGTTTACCACATTTTGAATCTTCTCCCTGCTTGGTCCTTCCTTGAAAAAGTTAATTGCAGTTTCAAGGTTTGGTTCATAATCATGTGGCACTTCATGTATTTCACAGGTTACAGTGCTCCAGATAATTTTGTTGTTAATAAGATCAACTTCCCAAGTGCCAATACGGGCTACTTGGTTGGTTTTGTCCAAGATTTCCTCAATTCTGAGTTTTTCATTTTCCTTCTCTTTAAGGGCTGTGATGTCTAATGTATAAATTAGCAGTCCTCCTATTTTATTTGGGGAAATATACCAAGGCCTAATGTCAAAGCTAAGCCATTGCACCCTACCATCGGGCCATCTAAATACTGTTTCATCCTCATGGTGAACGGAGCCGGTGAGGCACTTATTATGAATTTTTTTCCAATGTTCATCTATTTCTGGAAATACCTCATAAAGGGATTTTCCTGTAATATCTTGATCAACCAGGTTGTAGTCGTTTCGCCATCTATCCGATGCCGCTAGAAATTTCATCTCATCGTTAAACATGGCCATGGCGTTGGGTGCTTGGTCTATAAATATTTTATTGTACTCCTCCTTAAGCTGCAAATCCGCTTGTAAGGTCTTTACTTGCTCCATTTTTTCCTGTATTGCCCTATTGGAATTTGCTAATTCCTCATTGGCAAGATGGAGCGATTGGGATTTTTTTCTAAGTTTCTTTATTAGGGGCAATAAAAAGAAGGTAAATTGACCAATGATTACCAGAGCAACGATTATTGCGATGTAGTAAGTTATGCTGTAAAGATTGTTCAGGTTTTTTCCCGCTATGTTTTGATATTCCGATACTATATTGTCCGTACTGGTCAAAACAGAAGATTCCACTTCCTTTATGGTGTTGGTATTGATTTTCAGTACCTCAGGGTTCCATGGATTGTTTAGGATTTGAAGGGCAGCGTTCAATAATTCTGTGGTCTTGGGTTGCGCTGCAGCGAATAGGGAATCTATTCTTTCAGAATTCTTGACCTGTTTGTTGGCCAAAATAAGGAAGTCCTGATTGTTCTGCCATTCCGTGATTAAAGCGCTAAGACTATCGAGATAAATACTATTGGCTGTATCGCTCTGGTCCAAGTCAAAAGAAAACACCTGTTTAGATATACGTTGACTTAGCATACGTTGTTTTCCAGAAATATTGATGATGTTTACATCCGAAATTAGATTGTTGATCCTACTCTGGAAGAATAAGACCGCAGCAATTATTATTAGAACAATAGTGGCAATAAAAAGAAGGTATCTTTTTTTTGTAGACTTTTCGAGTTCTTCCATTTTGGGGTTTTTGTAGAACCTCTTGTAGGTCTATACAGGAAATGGCCTTAAGGAGTAGTAAAACTCCTTCGCAAGTCGTATTAAAAACCTAACGATATGCCCTATTTGCCCTATATTGACTGATATTTTTTAAATATAGGATATTTATTTTGCATCTTAAAATACTTTTCATGCACCCATAGTCAAAAATGTAAGGTCGGAAAATTAAAAATATAACAAAGTAGAAAAGGTGATTAATGTACTTTTATATATTTATGAATATACCCCCAATTTACTCTACTCCCAAACAGGTCGGTTTTGACAACGATGGTTTAAATTAGAAAAATCCTTAATCTAAAACCAAAGCTAACCCTTATATTTGCCCCTTCAAATTAAAGAGTGTTGTTACATAAATATACAAAGGAGTTTCGTTACAATCTATCCCTTTCGTTTCCTGTAATTCTAGGAATGCTAGGACATTCTTTCGTACAATTTGCGGACAATATTATGGTAGGGCAATTGGGTACTGCAGAATTGGCTGCGGTCTCCTTGGGCAACAGTTTTGTTTTTATAGCCATGTCCTTAGGGATAGGATTTTCTACGGCCATTACTCCTTTAGTGGCAGAGGCAGATGGGGCAGGCAATGTTGGGGATGGAAAAAGTGCTCTTAAACACGGCCTGTTATTATGTACACTAATGGGAATTTCTCTTTTTGGGATAATTCTATTGGCCAAGCCGCTCATGTATCTCATGAAGCAACCTCCAGAAGTGGTGGAGTTGGCAATGCCATATTTGGACTTAGTGGCATTTTCTCTGGTTCCACTAATTATATTTCAGGCTTTTAAGCAGTTTTCTGAAGGATTGTCCCAGACCAAGTATCCCATGTATGCAACAGTAATTGCCAATTTTGTAAATATACTTTTGAACTATCTGCTAATTTTCGGTTCCTGGGGTTTTCCGAAAATGGGAATTGTGGGGGCGGCCTGGGGTACATTGATTTCCCGAATCATAATGGTCATTTTTCTATGGGTGTTACTCAAGAATAAAAAGAAATTTCACGATTATGTTACTGGATTCAATTTTGCAATTATAGAGAAAAAGGTCATGAAGAAAATCATAGACCTCGGTTTTCCCTCGGCCTTGCAGATGTTTTTTGAAGTGGCCATTTTTACTGCTGCAGTTTGGTTAAGTGGTGTTTTGGGCAAGAATTCGCAAGCGGCCAACCAGATTGCGTTAAACCTTAGCAGTATGACCTTTATGGTAGGAATGGGGCTGGGTGTTGCGGCCATGATCCGTGTAGGAAACCAAAAGGGATTGATGGATTTTAAGGAATTAAGGCGTATTGCACAATCTATTTTTCTGCTCACCTTCATATTGGAAGTGGTTTTTGCAGTGTCTTTTGTTGTTTTGAACGATTTTCTACCAACAATTTATCTGGATCTTGGGGATGCTACCAATTTGGTAGATAACATGGAAGTAATCAAGATTGCGGCAGAACTAATATTGGTTGCGGCCGTATTCCAAATTTCAGATGGTCTACAGGTTGTGGTATTGGGAGCGCTAAGGGGGCTTCAGGACGTTAGGATTCCCACTATGATTACCTTTATTGCCTATTGGATAATAGGCTTTCCTATTAGTTTTTATCTGGGCCTTTATACGCCATTGGAGAGTACAGGGATATGGATCGGCTTGTTGTCCGGTCTAACGGCATCTGCTATAATGTTGTATATTCGATTTAATTATTTGACCAAAAAATTAATTGCCCAAAAGGCTTTACTGGAGATTGATTGATTTGAAAGCAAGTCGTTATCCCCGACCACAGAAAAGTTTTGGGGATATTGATATTTAAATAAAAAGTTGATTTATGGAATTCCCAAAATTTTTATTAGGCGACAATACGGATTACCCAACGGCCATTTTCGTGGTACATACTGAATACCCTAGATTTATTATCAATCTGGAGAACGATGAGGTAGAGTGGTTGGAGGATTTTACTCAGGAGGATGAAAAGGAGCTGGAGGCCGAAGCCGAAAATTTAATTGAACAAGCTACGGCTTTCTATGACCGGGAAATTTCCCGTTACGAAGATTAGCATATGTTGGACCAGCTGGTACATTACGACAAGGAATTGTTCTTGTTCCTGAATAACTTGGGCAGTGCCAAGTGGGACGGTTTTTGGCTTTTTATGACCAACAAATGGAGTTCCATTCCCCTTTATGCCCTTTTAGCTTTTTTTACCTATAGGGCTTTTGGCCTAAAGCGACTTTTAATGACCCTTGTGGCTATTGCAGTACTCATTTTGGTAACGGACCAATTGGCCAATTTTTTCAAGTATGGTGTACAGCGGTTGAGGCCCTGCCATGATAATGAGATCAACGGATTGATGCGTTTGGTAAAAAGTTCCTGTGGTGGAAAATTCGGCTATTTCTCTGCCCATGCCGCCAATTCCTTTGCCGTAGCCATTTTCTTTACTTTTTTATTACGAACAAAGTATAAGTATATTGGACTGTTTCTATTAGTGTGGGCATCAGTGGTCGCCTATAGCCGGATATATATAGGGGTCCATTTTCCGTTGGACGTGCTGACGGGAACAATTATTGGTACTTTTTTGGGAGGATTATTTCTACAGCTTTTTTTAAAGGCCGTTTCCAAATACAATCCTTGACACCAGCCCCTATTTCTGTTTAGTTCAACGCTTAAGCCCCATCTTATTTGGGCTGTTCCGGTTCAAAGATTTCTTTGTTCAGGGGGCCTAGGAAAATCAAGAAAAATATTGCTCCAAAAGCCAGTTCGTACACTTCCCATTTTCGGCTGGCCGGATTAAGGGCAACTAAAACGGTAACCACTATAAAGGCGATGGTATGATGCCATTTTACAATGGGCACCGCAAATTTGTTGGCCAAATCCTTAAACCAACTAAATTTTCTAAAGAGGATAGGGGTAATTAATAGGTAAAGAAACATCACTAGGAACAACAATTGGCTAAAGATAATTTTGTTTATTTTCTTTTCACCTACCACCAAATTGTGTAAGTTGGTTTCGCCCTGGGCGTTGTTTTCTATAAAAAACTCGCTGGATTCCACTCCGAAGATTCGCTGTCCCCACGAGATTTCTTCACCTGCGGCAAAAAGGAATAAGACCACAAAAAGAAAGGTCCCCACTTTCCATAATATTTTTTTGGTGTTCCACAAAGTTAATAAGTGGTATAGGGAAAGCGCAAAAATGCCAAATAGCATAATGGCCGTACCCCATTCAACCGGTCCGTCTTCCTGGGCATAGTTAACATCAAAATAAATGTCGTCCCAGAGGCCTAAAATAAGACCAAACAGAACAATTGCCAATAAAATACTGTATGCTATTTTTTCAATTTTGGAAAAGATATTCATCATCGTTTTTGAACTATATACAAATTACTTATCAAACGGTTCTTATGACCTTTGGTTCCTGGGTCGGCATTATAGTTTAAATCGTACACGGTATTTAACGTATAGCTATATTCGGGGTCAAAGATACGTTTAAATTCATTTTCATCAGAGGGAATTACCAATACAGCAAATTTTTCCCCGTCGGGAATTAAAATTTCTTCTTCCCCTTTAAGTACAGGAATTGCGGAGCCATAATCCCAAATCATTTCCGGGGCAATTTCACCAAAACAATAAGTTTTTAATCCTTCTTCCTGCATGTCTTGCCTTAATTGGGATATACTTTTGTACTGAGCATTTTTTTCCATAGCTCCTGAGAGTGGCATCGCCAATAATTTTATAGCGGCAACCAAGGCTATAGTTAGTAAAAAGCAGCCAAAAAGCTGTTGCTTTTTTAGTTGTACAAAAAGCAATACACCAATAGCAAAGAGTGCAAGCGATGACAACGCATAGTAGCCCCATAGGCCGTTTAAACCATCCTTAAGTATAAAAAAACCAATAAAGGGATAAGCTATACCAATAAGTCCTATTAAGGAAAAATGAAAATATACCGGTATTTTTTCTTTTGGGGTCAGGGTACTTCTAAAATGGTTAATGATATATTCCAAATAAAAACCGGTGTTGAGGGCCAGGGGAATTAAAACGGGCACAAGGTATCTCGCTTTTTTTTCTGGGATGATAGAAAGTAGAATTACCGAAAAAATAGTCCATAGAAATGTAAGTCGGTATGCCTTTTTATCAATTACCTTATTTTTTAGATAGGGATACATTAGACTCATTAGGGCTGGAATGGTCCATACTCCGCTTTGTACAAAAAAGCTCCAATAATAATAAAAGGGGCGTACATTGTAGCTGGACCAATTGGCCGTTTCTTTTTTGGTTATTGCCAAAAATGCATTGGGATCGGCCAGGCGCACATAAAGGAACCACCATAGGCCAATAATCATTGCCATGATAATCATAACAGCCAAGGGGATAAATTTCCTGTCAACTCCAAAGCCCTTATATTTATATACAAAGCCATAGGCCAAGAGAAAAGGCAGAAGGAGAGCATATAGTGAAACAGGTCCTTTGCTCATAAAGGATAGACCTATAAAGAGTCCGGCAAGTAGACTGTTCTTCCATTTGTCGCCTGCCAGATTGAAAAAGCTATATAAAAAATAGATGCCGGTCAACATAAATCCGTGGGTGTATATATCCCAAGGTGCTTCAACAGTAATTACAATGATATAGAATGAACTTAATAAAATGAGGGCATTTATAAGTGCTTGTAATTTACTGTCAATTATTTTTAAGGAAAAAAGATACCCCATATACCCTAAGAATATGCCCATCAACATAGTAGGTAGTCTAAGAGTAGCTACATTTTCCAAACCAAAAATAAATCCAAAGAGGGCTGTAATCCAACTTGGTAAGGGGGGTTTCTCATATCTTGGAAGGTCGTTCATTGTGGTCAGCAACCAATTGCCATCCGTAATCATTTCCCGTGCCGTTATGAAATTCCTGGCCTCCATGATAGTAACTGGAATAACATTCAGATGAAATAGAAAAATGGAGATTCCCGCTAGCAAGATCAGCGCAATAGGATTATTTTTCAACCACGTCATGCTCTTCATTTTTAAGGATAAACAGATTTCTTAAATATACAATCATGCCCAGGGAATGGCCGGCAAATAGGACAGGGTCTTTCCTGAAAATGGCGTAGGTAAGAATTAAGGAGGCCCCGATTAAACTTAGTAACCAAAATCCGAAGGGAAGACTGGAGGTTTTCTTTTTCTCGGAATATATCCATTGGTATACGAACCGAAAGGTAAAAATTACCTGTGCGATACTACCCAATAAAAGCAACCAGATAGGAATGTTTTCGTTGTTAAAGAATTGCCTTAGGTCGTAGGCGTTGTTATTGTATCCATAAACAATAATGATCACAGGAAAAACCCATAGAAAGGCCCTAAAGGCCCGGGGCAATTTGGTCCACTCACCTTGTAACTGGATGTTGCGGATATAGATAAAATAGGTAATGGCCTGTCCCAACATAATGGCAAAATCGTCACGGAGCCATCCGTAAACGAATAATAGAAATGAAGCCAATAAACTCAATTGCCAGAAAAGTCTGGGGGTAAGTACTTTTTTGTTCTTTTCCGATATCACCCATTGCACCACCATTCTACTAGAAAATAGAATTTGGGCAATAAAGCCAATTGCATAAACCATCCAATCTGCCATTTACCCTATTTTATCTACTTGATAGTTTATATATTTTTTCTTCATCCACAAATAAGCAAAACAATCCATTAGTGGTCCCAATAACCTGTTCCAAAGACCAAACTTTGCAGTTCCGGCCATACGTGGAAAATGACGAACTGGTATTTGAACAATACTTCCATTTTGTAGTAGGATCATGGCGGGTAAAAATCTATGTAGACCTTTGAACATAGGTATTCTTTTGGCAAAATCCGTTTTTATTACCTTCAACGGACAGCCTGTATCGTCCATTCCGTCATGTGTAAAAGCACGGCGTATTCCATTGGCTATTGCGGAAGAAGTATTCTTAACAAAGGAATCCTTTCTGTCTGCCCTAACTCCGGTTACCAGATCGTATTGATCTATATGTTCCAAGAGAAGGTTAAAATCTTCGGGGGAGGTCTGTAGGTCGGAGTCTATATAACCTACCAAGGGGGTATCCGTATAGTCAAATCCGGCTTTGATAGCCGCACTTAAGCCTTTATTTTGTGCAAATTTTACAAAACTAAAAGCTTCGTTTCTCTGACATATAGATTCTATCAATTGCTGGCTCTTATCTTTTGAACCATCATTTACGAACAACACTTTGGCCTTTTTTGTGCAAATGTTCAAATAGTCCTTAAGTTCCTTTTCAACACGTTCCAAATTATCTTCTTCATTGTAGACAGGTATAATTATGGTGAATTCGTAATTCATTATATGTAAGGATAAGTGCTTTTGTATCTAAAATTTAGGGCCAAAGATAATCAACTTTGTCAACCTGTGTGGCATTGGGCCGCACAACTTATTGTAGAGGTGCAATTAGAATAGGTTCCTTATATTTATTGCGATGGAGGCCTATTTATTTTGTAAAGACCCTTTAAGGGATATAATCAAAATTTAAGTTCCCTTGGCCAGGCTCAATAGCTTTTCAGCGGCGTTGAACGGGGAGATTTTACCATCAACAACCAATTTTATCATTTGATCAAGCTGGTTTTTTATGTTTTTATTTTCATAAAACTGTTGCTTTAGCTGGTCTTCAATGGTCTGCAGTAGCCAGAATTTGTTTTGTGTTCTCCGTTTTGCGATGATTCCCTCTTGGCCAGGTTTATCGTCTGTATAGGCTTTAATAACTTCCCATATTTCCGATATTCCCGTTTTTTGAATGGCAGAACAGCTCAGGATTTTCGGGGTCCAACCATTTTCTTTTGCAGGAAAGAGGTGTAGTGCTTTAGTAAATTCAACCTTGGCCAAGTTGGCACGTTCAATATTATTGCCATCCGCTTTATTAATTACAATAGCATCCGCCATTTCCATAATGCCCCTTTTAATGCCCTGAAGTTCATCGCCGGCCCCGGCCAATTTCAATAGTAAAAAGAAATCTACCATTCCATGCACTGCAGTTTCGCTTTGACCCACCCCGACTGTTTCCACTAAAATAGTATCGAAGCCGGCAGCTTCGCATAGAATTATGGTTTCACGAGTTTTTCTTGCAACCCCTCCCATGGAATGACCTGTAGGGGAGGGACGGATATAGGCATTCTTATCCTTCACCAATTCTTGCATACGCGTCTTATCTCCCAAAATACTTCCCTTGCTAATGGTACTGGATGGATCTACGGCCAGAACGGCCACTTTTTTTCCCAAGGCTGTAAGGAAGGAGCCAAAAGTTTCGATAAAGGTACTTTTGCCTACCCCGGGAACTCCAGTTATTCCGATTCGTATGCTCCTGCCGCTATACGGCAGGCACTGGTTTATAATGTCGTTGGATTTTTGAAAATGTTCAGTGTTGGTGCTTTCCACCAAAGTAATTGCCCTGGCCAAGGTAGCTATGTCGCCGTTTAAGATACCTTGTATCAGTTCCTCTGTGGACAGATTCTTTTTTCTAAAAGCTTTGGTTTTAGAATTAGCATTTCCGTCCGTGTTTTTATTAGTGGCCAAATTTACTTTTTAATGGGGAGGCTTACTTTGGTTTTGTCCCAGGCAAGACTAAGGTATAGCTGTTCGTTTTCTTCAAAGATTATGGAAAGACTTTCTATGGGTTGCGATAATTGTTGTACCGGGACACTGATTTGTAAGACATCTGCTTCGATATTCCTGGTTGTTTTTTTACCCCCACTTAAAATAGTAACTCCCCAATCAGGGATTTCGCTATTGAAAATAATGGTCCAGGTCTCTTTACCGGGTATGGTCCATAAGGAATAGCTACCGGCGGGCAGATTTTTGCCCCCAATGTTAATGTCGCTGCCGCTGGTAAAAGTGGTAGGTTCATTGGCGCCGGTTCTCCATACCACATCATAGGGCACCAATTCTCCAAAAATAACACGTCCTTTTTTAAAGGGACTACTGTAATTTACACTTAGGTCCATTCCATTATTAACATAAGTGGCGGTCTGTTCTGGGCTATTCTTTTTCGTCTGTTCCGTCAAATAGGATTTTCCAAACAAAAAGAAGGCCAAAACAAGCACAACTACAACTATTAAAAGCCATTTAAGAAATTTCATACCCTCGGATTTAATTTGTGTTAATTCTTCTAATTTACGAAACTAAACCTGAACTCGCTTTCATTGTAATAGGTTTCTCCAGGTTGTAAAATGCTATTTGGAAAGTGGGGCTGGTTGGGAGCGTCCGGGAAATTTTGGGTTTCAAAACAGATGGCGGCAAAGGCAAGAGGAGTATAGACCACAACACCAGGTTGATTGGTAATCACCTCCATGGAAAGTCCCGATTTTTGCGATGCCAGCATAGTTTTTTCCTTTAAACTGGAATCCATTACAAATGGTGTGTCCAAACGCACATGGCCAATTTTTTTCATCTCCAAGAAATCGTATTTGGTATTTTTAACTGAAACTAGTTTTCCTGTGGGCAGGAGTTTGGCATCCGTTTCCAAATATTCCGGGCAAGATAAACTTAGGTCCCAATGGTCTATGGTTTCCGCGCCATCCAGATTAAAATAGGAGTGGTTGGTCAGGTTTACCGGTGTAGCCTTATCTGTAGTAGCCTCATGAATAATAAATAAGGATGGCCCTACCAATTTATAGGTCACCGTAGATTTTAGGTTTCCTGGATAGCCCTCTTCCATATCCTTACTTAGGTAGCTTAGTTTTACAAAGGGATTCTCCCCATCCTGTACCTGCTCTATGGTCCAATACCTCTTCCCAAAGCCCTTTTGTCCGCCGTGAAGATGAACCCCGTCCTTCGAAAAAATGGGATAGTGTAGGTTGTTGATATGAAAACCGCTATTGGAAATTCTACCTGCATATCGTCCTATGCAGGCCCCAAGTGACTTGTTGTCCGATAAATATTTCTCAGGTTCTTCATAACCTACTACCACGTTGGTGTCCACCCCGTTCTTATTTTTTACTATCAATTTTTGGATGATGGCTCCATAGTCCAATACGGTCAGGGTAATGAAATTGTTTTTTATTGTAACTTGATTCAAGATAGTTCTATTTATGATTTAAGATAAAAATACTATTTTTTGCAACATTACCATCATTCTATCGTCCTTTAGGTAATTGGGATTTATCGGGAATGATTTAAATGTTGCCAAACCCTCCCGTCAACAACAGAAACTGGCCAAAATGTTTCAGATTGATATTGTAGAACAATGTAAACGTAACGATCGCAAAGCGCAATTACAACTGTACAATCAGTATTGTCAGGGCATGTTCTGTGTTGCCATGCGATTCTTGAAAAATGAAGATGATGCGGAAGATGTAGTACAGGAATCGTTTATCAAGGCATTCTTGAGAATAGGCCAATATAAGGGAGAAGTGACTTTTGGAGCTTGGTTAAAAAAAATAGTGGTAAACAAGAGTATCGATTTTTTAAAATCCAAGCAACTTAAAACTGTGGAATTAAATGAAGTGTATATGCATGTTGCCGAAGATGAAGATTGGTCCGTAGAGGACACGGTTACGGTAAAGGAGGTTATGCAAGCCATAGCAGGATTGCCCGAAAAATATAGATATGTGGTACAGTTGTTTTTGGTGGAGGGCTATGATCACAACGAAATATCCGAAATACTGAATATTAGTTATACCGCTTGCAGGACAAGGTTATTAAGGGGTAAAGGACAATTAAAGGAATTATTAAAATCGAGTAGGTATGTCGCAAGATCTTAGAGAAATGTTCAAGAATTCCGATACGGAAATAGATCAGTCAATGAAAGATGGGCATGAACAGCGTTTTATGAAAAGAATGGAAATGGAACTTCCGGTTGCCAAGGGACCATCTTTCCCCTGGTACAAAATTGCTGCCTCCCTAATAATTCTTATTGGCTTAGGAACCTATTTTTTCATGAATTGGAATAATCCAGAGCCTATTAAAACAACCATAGTTGATAAGAATAAGCCTGTCCCTGAGGACAAGGGGATTTCCTTAGGAGATCTATCCCCGGATTTAAAAAAAGTGGAAGATTATTATATGGTGAGTATAAATCTGGAGTTGTCCCAATTGGAAATTTCCGATAGGAACAAAACCCTGATCGATAGTTTTATGGAGCGCTTGGAGGAACTGAATTTGGAGTATAAAAAGTTGAATACGGAGTTAAACGAGATCGGTCCCAATGACCAGACCATAACCGCCCTGATAAAAAACTTACAACTAAGGTTACAGCTGCTTCACAAACTAAGGGACAAGTTAAAAGAATTGCAATCCAGGGGCATGGAGGTAGATAATGATAACTTGATTACAAGTGTCTGAGAAGACAAAATTTTAAATTAAGAAAATAAATGGTACAGATGAAAACAATATTAAATAGGTTAGGCATCATTACGGGTATAATATTTTTGATGGGCACTAGTATTATTTGGGGGCAGAAAAGGACCAAGACCTTTCATGAGAACTTTAATGTATCCGGGGATGTGGTTTTGGAAGTAAACACCAGTTATGCCGATATAGAGTTTGAAACTTGGAACAGGAATCAAGTGGATATTGTAGCAGTTGTGGAATTGGAAGACGTTTCAGAGGAGGAGGCTAGCAACTTCTTTAAAAAGGAACCTGTAAAAATTGTAGGAAACAGTAAAAGTATAAGTATCAGCACGGCATTGGGACACCGGGAGTTTACCACTTATAATACCAAGGATATCGATATCAATATCGATTTTTTGGAACAATTCAATGGGGTAGGGGAAGCCTATAACATAGCTCCTTTGGTTGAACTGCCAGAGCTTCCGGAAGTGATGGAATTGCCCCCACTTCCTCCAATGAATATACAGCCATTTGATTATGAAGCTTATAAAAAAGATGGGGAAGCATATTTAAAGGAATGGAAGAAAGAATTTGATAAGGGTTTTGGAGAGGATTATGAAATTAAAATGGAAGAATGGAGCAAACGAATGGACTTAAAACGGGCGGAGATCGATAAAAAAAGAATTGAAATGGAGAAGAATAGGGAGCAGGCCCATCAAGACCGCTTGGAGAAGTTGCAGGAAATACAGAGTCAAAGAATGAAAGTCCATGAAAATGCACAAGAGCAATTGGCCAAATCCATAACTTCCAGTAAACATGTGCGGGAAATGGCAAAAGACAATAAAACCATTACCATAAAGATAGATACGGTAGGTGGGATGGACAAAGAATTTGTCTTTATAGAGGAACGGCATCCTACTGCGCCCAATGTTTTCTATTCAATAAAGAAGGGCAGGGATAAAAATTTAAAGGTCAAGAAGACCATTAAGATAAAATTGCCAAAATCAACCAAGATTAAGATGAACGTAAGACATGGCGAGGTTATTCTAGCCGAAAACACTAAGAACTTGAGTGCCACTTTATCCTATTCCAGCTTGTTGGCAACCACCATAGATGGAGACAAGACCTATATAGATGCTTCCTATTCGCCTGTAAGTGTGCAAAAATGGAACTACGGTCAGCTTAAGGCCGATTATTCGGAGAAGATAAATATCAAAGAAGTTGAAAACCTGACCTTAAATGCCACTTTTTCGGATGTTACCATTGACAATCTGTTGCATAAGGCGTTCATAAAAAATAATTTTGGTCCCTTGGCCATCAATTCGATTTCCAAAGATTTTACCGATTTGGATATCAACCTTCAAAATGCAGAATTTAGGTGCGTATTGCCCAAAACAGCCTTTAATATAGCCGTAAATGGTAGCAATTCAGAATTGATCCATCCAAAGGAATTACAAATGGTAAAAACAAAGAACGGCTATAATACTTTGAACAAGGGATATCATATAAACAAGACTAGTGGCAAGTCGATCATAATTAATTCCAAGTTTACAGAAGTTGTTTTACAGTAAAGGGAACTGTAATAAATAATAAAGCGGGGGATTTTTGATAGAAAATCCCCCGCTTTTTATAATTGAAATCCGGAACTATAATTTTGGCTCCCAGCCATCTTGGTATTCCCTTTTCCAGTAAGACATGGCTTCATCATCATCTTTAACCTTACCTGTGGTAGGGTTGATATGGATGGTCCTGCCTACATTTTGTGCAATATTTCCTAAATGACAGAGCATGGTGGAAATACTGGCATCATTGATATCGGAATTCAGGGAAGTGTCCTGACGAATGGCACTGAAGAAATTATGGATGTGGTTTACATCCAGTCCGCCCATACCCACGGTATTGGTGGTTTCACTTTCAACCCCTTCTTCCACTTTTTTGATCAGGCTGCCATCCAAATTATAAAGATTATAATCGTTTCGGCTAAGGGTTATCATTCCCTTGCTGCCATAAATGGTAATTCCCCTGCCAGGTTGATCCGGTTTAATAAGTCCACGGCTATGACCTGTCCAGGTAATAAATTTATCATCTGCATATTTATAGGTTACCTGTTGGTTGTCCACAAACTCCCAATCATCCTTGAAGGTATATTTACCGCCAAATGAGGTTACACTTTCAGGAAGGTCTACCCCTAATGCCCAACGGCATATATCAATTTCATGGGTACCATTGTTGTGAATTTCCCCTGTTCCCCAGGTACGGAACCAGTGCCAGTTGTAGGGATGGATATTGTCTCGGTAATCTTCCCTAGGGGCAGGTCCCTGCCATAGATCCCAGTCCAATGTGTTTGGAACCGCTATTTTATTCCCAATTCCAATAGAACCTCTATTGCTGGAATAATAGGCCTCACCTTTGTAGACTTCCCCAATAATCCCCTCACGGATCTCTTTAACGGCCAATGCGGAACTTTGGGCGGACCGCTGTTGGTTTCCCATTTGTACCTTTAGGCCATATTTCTTTTGGGCGGCAACCAAGAGCTCATTTTCGTGCGGATTGTGGCTACATGGCTTTTCTACATAAACATGTTTCCCTGCTTGTAGGGCCATGATGGCCATAGGGGCATGCCAATGTTCCGGTGTAGCTATGAAAACGGCATCAACATTTTTATCTTCCAAAATTTTTCTAAAATCTTTTTCTACTTTTGGGATATAACCAATATTTTTCTTGCACCATACATTGTGTTCCTCCAGGATCTTGTCATCCACATCGCAACTGTAAAGTACTTTGGCATTGGGGTCTTGGTTTATGGCAACGAAGTGGGCCTTTGCCCTGCTTCTTACCCCGATTACCGCAACATTAATTTTGTCGTTGGCCCCTAAAATATTACTGTACCCCATACTTGGCATTATTAGGCCTCCCAAGCTAAGAGCAGCACTGCCCGCTGCCGTTTTTTTAATAAAATCTCTTCTAGTTTTCATTTATTCGCTTTTGTTTATTCTTTTAATTTTGATGTTTTTGAAACTTACCAGATCTCCGTGATCTTGAAGAAGGATGTGTCCTTCATCTCCCTCACCAAAATTTGGCCATTTTACGTATTTACTTTCGGATACCAATTTGCGATAGTCATCGCTTTTTCTTTCATATTCCAAAACTTTGGTCCCATTTAACCAATGTTCAACGTGGTTGTTGATCGATTTGATATGGGCAGTATTCCATTCCCCGATAGGGTTGATGGGTTTGTTCGGGTCTGCCTGTATAAGATCGTATAAGGAAGCTACCGTTCTACTGCCATCATGATTGCCCAGTTTGGCATCTGGGTGACGGGCATCGTCCAGGATTTGATATTCCAGACCAATGGAAGAGCCTGGACCTTTGTTAATATCGGTATTTACGTAATATTTTATGCCGCTATTGCCCCCTTCGGTAAGTTTGAAATCGACTTTTAATTCAAAATCTCCATACAGGTCGGTGGTTACTATATCGCCACCAGCTGCAGATTCTTCTCCGCCAGAAGCCAATACAGTAAGCAGGCCGTCCTTAATTTCCCAGCCTATTTCTGGAAAATCATCCAAGCGGGCGCCTCTCCAACCTTTGGTAGTTTCCCCGTCCCATAATAATTTCCAGCCGTCCTTTTCTTCCCCTATGGTTAATTTGTTCTTGGTGTTTATGGGGGTCAAAGGAGATTTTCTGGAATAGGCTTCCAGGTTGTCCGTAAGTATTTTAACGTTTTTCCAAACAATTTGTGTTCCTTCTGTTTTGTCTTTTCCTATCCCATGCACCTGTAGGGCAATAAAGCCACTAGCAGTTTTGTCATCTATAAGATAGGCAGCAGGTACGTCATTGATCCAAGTCTTTATAGTGTCTCCAATGGCTTCGATCCTGTAGTGGTTCCAATCATTTTGTTTAAATGCCTGTTGTGCTTTAGGGTTATTGTCCAACGGATTTAACCAGCCTCTTCTCGCTTCGTCAAAGATACCGGCACTCCAAGCTCTTTCTGATGGGTCTATTTCAACCTGGTAGCCATGTACTCGGCCGTCCATGTATGTTGGAAGGCTGTTACTTCTAATCTGGATACCGGAATTCATGGAGGGATCTACTTTATAGTCCAATTCTAAAATGAAATCACCGTACATTTCGTTGGTAGTCATAAAGGAGTTGGGAGTGTTGTGAACTGTGGTTCCAACAATAGTACCATCAACTACTTCATATTTTGCTACTCCACCTTTTTGGTTCCAACCGTTCAAGGTCTTGCCATCAAAGAGATTTACCCATGGGGTGTTGTCCTTTTCTGTTCCTGCACAACCTATTAATATGAAAGCTAGTAGTGTAGCGGAGAATAAGGTAGATGGTAGTTTTGGTCGTAATTTCATTTTTTTAATCCTATTTTTTTAATGTTAGCTTGAAAGGTATAAAAAAGTGATTAAATATTGCCCTAGTACACTAAAATTGGCCTGATTGTTATATTAAAAATGCACATAAAAAAATGGCCGACACACTTGATGCTGTCGGCCTAATTGTAAATTCTAAATATTCTTCCTGTTACAACAGTTAGTAACTACTAAGGATTGACTCCATGAAATAGTATATATTAATGGGCCTGATCTTTTAATAATTCCGGAAATTTAGCTTGAAATCGTTTCAACCTTGGTACCGATACATTTAAGATATAGGAGTTGTTGGGATTGTTTTTTTCATAATCTTGGTGATAGTCTTCCGCATCGTAAAAAATTTTAAAGGATTTTACTTCCGTAACTATAGGCGCTGAATAGACTTTTTCTTTTTGCAGTTGTGAAATGTAGTCGTTAATTATTTTCTTTTCACTATCGTTTTTATAAAAGGCTATAGATCTGTATTGGGCACCTTTGTCCGGACCCTGCCGGTTTAAGGTAGTGGGATCATGGGAGCCGAAAAATACTTTTACCAAGGTTTCAAAGGAAACAAGCTTTGGGTCGTAGTACACTTCAACTGCCTCTGCATGTGTAGTGCGCCCGTAACCTACGTCCTCGTAAGTCGGGTTTTTTTCTTTGCCGCCCGAATAACCGGAGACCACTTCCTTTACTCCCTTTACACTTTCAAAAATAGCTTCCACACACCAAAAACAACCGCTGGCAAAATAGGCCGTTTCATATTGTTGGAGTTCATTGGGGGTGAGTTCTGCAATAATTTCTTGCTTTTGTTCCGATTTGGTTTTGGATTGACAGCTGATTGCGGAAAATCCCAAAATAGTAAATAGGGTAATCTGTAAAAGTCTCATAGATAAATTTCTTAACGTTATTATGTTCTATTTTCTTGGTAGCACCAACTTAGGTGATGCCACAATTATACAACTACAAAAATCTTGCCTTTATAAAGGTAAGACAGTTTTACCAAAAGTATGTTTTACATATACTTTATCCTTTAGTGTTTGTTATTCAAAAATACTTACGGATTTCCTGCTTAAAAGTTTTATAATATCAATTTTATTTTTGAGACCATATTTAAAAAGTGTATTGCTCTATTGGCGCAGTAATGGTTCATTCGACTAACGAAGGCATGCACGGATAATCTAAGAAAGGCCTTAATTCGAATTGCTAGTCCAATCTCATCCTGAATTTACTAAGATTATTACTACAATTATTGAATGAATGTGGCTTTAAGGTGCTTTAATCTTGTAAGATTTACCGATTAAATACCATTAATATCGATTAGTGTTTTCTAGTCCGGTTTTCACTCACCGAACATTTCCTGCACTTTATCGGAAGATTTGTCAGATACCGAAAAATAAGGGGGTTTAAACGATTTGTGACCTATACAGGGGTGCATGTAGCGTTAAATTTACATAACAAAACAACGCATCATGAAAACGCTTTTAACTTTAATCTTTGTTCTTTTTATCGGAGTAGCTGCACAAGCAAACACTGTTGGACAGGAAGTGAAAGTTGAAACTGTTACCATGAGTATTGTTACTTCTACCGAAAATGAAGTTTCCCTAAAAAACGAAAACAAGGTAGCACGTTTGTACATGTTCAAAAATTCTAGGGTAAAAAAAGAATTGTCTTTCTCTACTAAATTGAACAAAGCTAAATTGGCTTAATCAAATAACTTTCTTTTAAACGGCACATATATTCTTAATGGAATTCAATGTTATTGGGAATTTTTTATTTTTTTCCAAATCTTGTCCTTAAGTAAATAAATAAAGGTTAGGATCACCAAATAGACCCCAAATCCGATAAACTCCTGGCGTTCGAGGTTGGATAACAACCAAACAATAATAATTACCGATAGTATCGGGACTAGGTAGCCTCCGGGTATCCTAAATTCATTTGAAGTTGGTTTCGCCTTTTTTCTTCTCTGTTTAATTACTGAAAGTGTTACTCCCAAATAGACCAGTAAAATGGATGCACTGGAAATAATGGCCATTTGTTGAAATCCACCAAAGGAGGCCAATAAAAATCCCGAGGTGGCATAGGCAATTATTGCAATGTAGGGAGTGGAAAATCTGTCGTGGACTTTAGAGAGAGGACTTAGGGGCAATACATTATCTTTAGAAGCCCTAAATAAGATTCTGGGAATGCTCAAAATTTCACTGCTTAAATTTCCGAGCATGGAAATAGCTGCTCCAATGGTCATAATAGTAAAGCCTATGGGGCCAAAAACCTGATCGGCAACAAAGCTAAGGGGATTTTCCTTATTGGTGGCCAAAGATGCCCCAAGTACACCTAAGGAAACTGTTTGAATAAGGATATAAAGAATTAAAACGCCGACAACACTTATAAATATTGCTTTGGGAATATTTTTAGTTGGATCCTTGACCTCCCCACTAATGGATAGACCCGACTCTGCACCTTGAAAGGCAAAAAATAGAATAAGTGATATTTTACCAATATCTTCAATGCTAGCAATGGAATTTATAGAAAGATGATCCAAGGATACTTCCCCCCATGAAAAAATAACCAACAGTAATAGTGGGATTAGTTTGATAATGGTAATGGTCTTTACCACAAGCATTCCTTCTTTTATTCCCCTTACATTGATATACCCCAATATGCCAAATAGGATAATAAAAAACAATATTCTGAGGGTGTTCGATTTAAAAACGGGAAACATAGTTCCAATAATATCCACAAGGGCGTTGGCTACGGCCGCATCTGCCGAAGTTGCGGATAGAACGAACAAGACAACCGTAAGAAAGCCAAAATAAGGCCCGAACGAGGTTTCTATATAGGTATATGCCCCACCCGAAGAGGTTACTTTACTGCCAATTTCGGCAAAACAGAGCATTACCAACGTAATTAGTAGGCCACAGAATAAGTAAGCGAAAATACTGGAGGATCCTAGTCCGGCCGCAACAATAGCAGGTAATGCAAATATTCCGGCCCCGATCATAATGTTGACAAGATTGGCACTAAGGCCCATAGCACCTACCTCCCTCTTTAAGTGTTCATTGGTTTCCTCCATTGATCTATGATTGGTTTTAAAGGAGCTATGTTTAAGTGTAAAAAAAAGGGGGTATGCCAATATAGTGATTTTAAGGGTAATAAATATTAGAGTTAAAATTGTGTTACGGAATATTGATCCATCCCTGATATTCCAAAAATTCCTGAATTGATTGAATGTTACGTTTTAATGATGCTTACAGCTTAATTTTATCCTATTCACGGATTTGGACCTTGGAATCGCTTGATTTTTTAGATAACCTACTTAAAAATGGCTAAATAGCAACGCATGTTTATTGTCTTGGACGTATGTAGGAAAAATATACTAATTTTAACAAATGGGCATAAATTTTGAATCAAGTGATTGAAATTTATGGCCATATGCAACTATTTTAGCCTTTAATTGGTAGGGAATGTAATGGTTGTAACAGGTGTACAAGCTAATTTGCTAGGACCATTAAATATTAACTTTAGGAATTTTTTATAAATCTTAGGGAGTTGAATATGTCTAAAAGGGAATCTGAACAACGAGAACAGTATAATAAAATCTTTATTGAACAAGCCCCCACTGCCATTGCAATGTTGGACAAGGATATGCGCTATATAGCAGTATCCCAACGTTGGATCACGGATTATAAAATGCAAGGCAAGGAAATAATTGGCCAGTCGCATTATGATCTATTCCCGGAAATAGGAGATGATTGGAAAGCCAACCATCAAAAATGCCTTAATGGCGCCATTGATATTTGTGAGGAGGCACCCTTTAAACGTGCTGATGGATCAATACAATGGATATATTGGGATGTTCGGCCATGGTATGTTTCGGAGGGAGAGATAGGTGGTTTACTAATGCATACCGGAGATATAACACCTCAGAAGGAAAGGGAAAAGGAGAGGAACCGTATGTTGGAGATATTGGATAAAACCAGTGAGGTAGCTCGTTTAGGTATATGGGAAGTAGACTTGAAAAGGAATTCGATTTATTGGAGTCCAGTCGTTCGTGAAATACACGAGGTGGAGGAGAATTTTCAACCTAGCTTGGACACTGCCATAAATTTTTATAAGGAAGGCGAAAGTCGGGATTTAATACGGAAGTCGGTAGAAAAGGTAATTGCGAGTGGAGTCCCTTATGATGTAGAATTAGAACTTGTGACCGCCACGGGTAATTCCATTTGGGTGAGGTCTGTAGGTAATGGCGAATTTGAGGACGGAGTATGCGTTCGGCTTTATGGCATATTTCAGGATATAAATCATAGAAAACTTTCTGAAATGGCACTCAATAAGGCCAATGCCGAATTAAAGGCCATATTCAATTCCAAGTCGGTTGCCATAATCACGACTAATGATAAAGGGATTATAAATCATTTCAACCATGGAGCTGAGTATTTATTGGGTTATTCAGCTGATGAAATTGTAGGTGCAAAAATGCCTTTTGTATTTGTGAAGATGGAAGAGGTAGAAAGATTTAGGCAGGATATGTTCCAAAAATATGGCAAGGATTCATTTAAGGGGTTGGCGGAAAATAACGAATTTGATGTTAGGGAATGGACCTATATTAAGAAAGATGGCACTAAAATTACGGTTCAGGTAACCATTTCGGCCATTAAAAATGGGGATGGGGAGATAATAGGAACTTTAAATGTAGCCTCCGATATATCGGCCATTAAGCATGTGGAAAACGAGCTATTGCGAAAAAATCAGGTCCTTAATTTTGCCGAGCGTCTATCCATGATCGGGAACTGGCAATGGAATACAGTTACCAATGAGGTGAGATGGTCTTCCAATTTATATGAGATTTTTAATATTGATGAAGAGACTCTGTTGACTTATGATACCTATTTTTCATTTGTGCATCCAGAGGACAAGGAAATGGTGACAAATCATGTGCAATGTTCTTTGGAGGAAAAAAAATTTCCGGATTTATTACATCGAATCATGTTAAGGGATGGAACGGTGAAAAATATTCAGCTATTGGCAGAAATTATGACCAATGACGTAGGTGATGTAATTGAGTTGGTGGGCACATGCCAGGATGTAACGGAACAGCGGATGGCGGAAATAAAATTTCGGGGTCTGTTGGAATCGGCTCCCGATGCCATGGTGATAGTCAATGAAGCTGGGAGCATTCATATGATCAACAAGCAGGCGGAAAAATTATTCGGGTACAGCGCCCAGGAACTAATAGGTGAATCCGTAGAAATTCTCATACCTGAAGCTTATAGCGCCAAACATCGTGGCCATAGGTCAGATTTCTTTGCCAACCCCAAAGCACGGCATATGGGGGAGGGAAAAGAATTATTCGCAATAAATAAAAAAGGAAAATCAATCCCTATTCAAATAAGTCTCAGCCCCCTTAAAACGGAAGAAGGGGTATTGGTATCGGCGGCCATAAGGGATATTACCTCCCAAAAAATAGCAGAGAAAAAAATATTGAAGGCCAAGGAAGAGTTAGAGGTCTTTGCTAAAAAATTGGTTGCCCAAAACACGAAACTGGCAGATTTTACCCAGATAACCTCACACAATTTAAGAGCTCCGGTGAGCAACCTGAATTCTCTTTTAGGGTTTTATAAACTTGTCCAAAGTGAGGAGGAGCGTGTGGATCTGTTCCAAAAATTGGAAAGCGTTGTCAATCATCTTACGTTAACACTCAATACTTTGGTAGAGGCTTTAAACATAAGGAAAGATAATAATGAGGATAAGCTGGAGAAAATTGAATTTCATTCGCTGATGGTTAAAACACAGGAAATACTTTCTGGTGAAATTATGAGAACTGGAGCCGTAATTAAAAGCGATTTTTCAAAACTACCCGATATTGCCTACAATAAAATTTATTTAGAAAGTATTTTTCTTAACTTGGTTGGAAATGCCCTAAAATACAGGAGTGCGGATAGAGTACCTGAAATATATGTATCATCTGGAATTGAAAATGGTAAAAAATTCTTGAAGGTTACTGATAATGGGCAAGGAATAAATTTAAAAAGGCATGGCCATAAATTGTTTGGTTTGAACAAGGTTTTTCATAGGCATCCCGATGCTAGGGGAATTGGTTTGTTCATGACCAAAACGCAAGTCGAAGCGCATGGCGGGTCTATTTCGGCTGAAAGTGAAGTAAATGTGGGTACCACCTTTAATATTAATTTTAATTAGATAGTAAATGAGTAGTTCTTTAAAAGTTTGTATTGTTGATGACGACGATATATATCAATTTACCATGGTCAAGACCATGAAATCACTTAATTTGACCGATAAGATTATGGTTTTTTCGGATGGTGAAGAGGCTTTGGATTTTATGTTGGATAATCTACATAATGATAAGGAGCTTCCGGATGTGATTTTTTTGGATATAGATATGCCTATCATGGACGGATTTCAATTCATGGAGGAATATGTAAAGATAAAGCCAAAACTGGGAAAGAAAATAACGATTTATATGGTCTCCTCATCTGTAGACCCTGTGGATATTGAGAGGGCAAAGAAAATAAGCGAAATCACCGATTATATTGTTAAGCCAATTACCCACGATCAGCTAAAGCATATTGTAGGAGAATTGAGACTTAATGAGTAGTTCTAAGTTGGCCTGTGGTGGCGTTTAAAGCACAAAGGAATCAAATATATATTGTAGTTCCTTTTCTGGCTCTATACAGAGACCGGAGTGGGTTTCGGAACTTTGTATAATAGTACTTCTAGAGGCTGTTAGCCACCTAAACCTGTCCGATAATTCCAATTCGCCAATGGTGCCTCCTTTTGGAGATCCAATGCAGATTTCTTCCCAAGCTTTTAAATAGTTATTCAAGGTGTCGAAGTCGATTTCACAAGAAAAGGTGGCCAACTTTTTCTTGCAGATATGAAATTTTACCCTGAGAAATTTTTTCCTTTTTGAGAACAGTATAACGCCCACGTTAAAGAATTCTTCCCGCTCCACTTTGGGAACAATTCTAATAATGGCATATTCATATTTAACTCTATCTTGCATCTTCAGATTCTTTTACTAACAATTGAATCATAGAAAGTTTGGCATTTAAAAATTCTATGTAGGCCGATCTCATTTCTTCTGGGGTCAAGGTATCCGATTCGCTCTGCAACCAGTCATCAGGTATTGTTGCTATAATTTCTTCAAACTTGTTGCTTTCGATAGATTGTTTTATTTCATGGGCGGCTTCAGCTAATCTAGTGGCCCTGGATAGAAGTACGTGGTCTTTTATAAGTGGAAAAGTTCTGCTAAGATGGTTTTTCCATGTATCCCAATTATGGTGAAAATAAAAACTTGCGCCATGGTCTATGACCCACAATTCCTTATTCCAATGTAATAGGTTGGTGTTTTTGACAGTACGGTCTATATTGCTGATTAGGCTATCCAATAATACCACTTTTGAAGCAGTCATTTCATCAATTCTGGATACCAAGGGATCATAGGTAATGGCACTGGATAAAAAATGTAGCCCTAGATTTAGGCCTACGCTAAATTTTAGAAGGTCCTGAATTTCCTCATCCGGCTCTGTCTTGCTAAAGGAATCATCGAGGTTCATGAACACCATTTCAGGAACCTTTAGTCCTATGGCCCGGGCAAGTTCGCCACCGATAAGCTCTGCAATCAGCGCTTTTTTTCCTTGTCCGGCACCCCTAAACTTTAAAACGTAAAGGAATCCGTCATCGGCCTTTACAATTGCGGGAAGGGAGCCTCCCTCGCGCAAGGGCTTTATATATTGGACGACATCCACTGTCCTGATTTCAATTTTGCTCATATAGTAAAAGTTACTCACCAAGTGAGATTTAATTGCTCGTTCGCTTGCCCGTTCCGTTCGGTCTGGCTTCGAATTGTTATCGGAAGTTTTCTTCCGATGCCTAATGGGCCTGCCTTTTTAGACCAGACAGGTCTACCTTCGGGTAATTGACTTAAAAATAATTGCTGGAGCCTTTAAAGTATTCATTTTCAGCTAATTAATTTCAATTATTCGGAAGCTCCAGAATAGGGTTTTTAATAAAAAGCATCTTGCTTGTTGCGGATGCCAATTTACTATTACTACATAAGCCAACGTTTAAATATTTTACGGAAATCCACCCTCCCTTGAGGCAATGGTCGGTCTCCGCATTAGTGATTGCAGCGGCATCCTTTTTTATGTCATTGGGGGAAATTGGTGCCGGCAAAATGTCCGGGGCATAAAAAAGATATAGCGGAAAGCACGGCCACTTTATGTTTTTATATAAAGTGGCAATGCCCCACCAATTAATTATAGTACGTTGTCCTTAATTTCTTCTACTACTTCAGGATTTAGCAGTGTACTGGTATCTCCCAAATTGTTCATGTCCCTGCTGGCAATTTTGCGCAGTATACGCCTCATAATCTTGCCGGAACGGGTCTTTGGCAAGCCAGAGGTAAACTGTATCTTATCCAGTTTGGCTATTGGGCCAATGTGCTCGGTAATGATCTGGTTAATTTCGATCCTTAAATTATCGTGGTTACGGGATTCCCCTGTTTCCTTCAATATTACATAGCCATATAGTGCATTGCCCTTAATATCGTGAGGGAAACCTACAATAGCTGATTCTGCCACTGCCGGGTGCTCGTTTATGGCATCCTCTATTGGAGCCGTACCCAAGTTGTGGCCAGATACGATGATTACGTCATCTACGCGACCGGTAATTCTGTAGTATCCTACTTCGTCCCTTAGGGCACCATCCCCGGAAAAGTATTTGTTGGGAAAGGCAGAGAAATAGGTGTCTTTATATCTATCATGATCGCCCCAAATGGTCCTTGCCATTCCTGGCCAAGGGAATTTTATACAGAGTCGGCCTTCTACTTGGTTGCCTTTGAGTTCCTTGCCCTGCTCGTCCATCAATGCCGGTTGTATCCCTATAAAGGGGAGGGTTGCATAGGTTGGTTTTGTAGGGGTAACATAAGGAATGGGCGTTATCATTATGCCTCCTGTTTCTGTTTGCCACCAAGTATCCACAATTGGACTGTTCTTTTTTCCAATAACGTCGTTGTACCAATGCCAAGCCTCTTCGTTGATGGGTTCCCCAACGGAGCCCAAGACTTTTAGCGAGGACAGATCATGGTTTTCGGCAAAAGCTATATTTTGCTTTGCCAGGGCGCGGATAGCGGTAGGAGCAGTATAAAACTGGTTTACTTTGTGTTTTTCCACAATTTCCCAAAACCTTCCGAAATCCGGATAGCTGGGTACCCCTTCGAACATGAGGGTGGTGGCGCCATTGGCCAAGGGTCCGTAAACAATATAGCTATGTCCGGTAACCCAACCAATATCCGCAGTACACCAGTAAACATCGTTTTCCGTATATTGAAAAACATTCTTAAAAGTATAGGCGGTATACACTAAATAGCCTGCGGTAGTATGTACCATTCCCTTGGGCTTTCCGGTAGAACCGGAGGTATACAAAATGAACAAAGGATCCTCTGCGTTCATTATTTCCGGGACGCAATCCAAATAGGCATTTTCCAATAAGGGCTGTAGCCACTTGTCACGCCCTTCCTTCATATTTATTTTTGCGTTGGTACGTTTTACGACCAAAACCGTTTTAACTCCAGGGCAATCTTCCAAACTTTCGTCTACAATTCCCTTCAGGTCAATAGATTTGGAACCTCTATAAGAGCCATCAGAGGTTATTAGCAATTTACAATCACTGTCGTTGATACGGGTAGCCAGGGCAGTGGATGAAAAACCAGCGAACACTACGGAATGTATCGCCCCTATCCTGGCACAGGCCAAGAGGGCAATAGACAATTCCGGGATCATGGGTAGGTATATACAGACCCGATCCCCTTTTTTAACACCTTGGTCCTTTAATACGTTGGCCAGTTGACAAACGCGCTGGTGAAGCTGACGGTAAGTAATATGTTGGGCTTCCTCCTCCGGATTATTGGGCTCAAAAATAATGGCCGTTTTTTCTCCCCTGGCGAGTAGGTGCCTATCTATACAATTTTCGGTGATATTTAATTGTGCCCCTTCGAACCATTTAATTTCAGGTTTTTCGAAATCCCAACTTAAAACGTTGTCCCACTTTTTTCTCCATAAAAAATGCTCTTCGGCCACTTCTCCCCAGAAATTTTCTGGTTCGCGAACCGATTTTCGATAAACCTGATAGTACTCTTCTAAATGCTTAATGTGATAATTGCTCATCGTATTTTTAAAATTTCTATAAATTTATATAAATCATCCATAAAAGGAAGGTTTCCTAATATGAATTTAATATTGAAATGCCAATTTTATGAGAATGTGTTAAAACCTTAGCAAGGAGATAAGAGGTTTGTTCCATTCCCTGTTCAAAGTAGACAATTACTTCTAATTGATCTGCATTTTATTTAAACCATCAACATTTTGGTCCAGCTACTTGGATTAGTGGTCCACAGCCTCTCCTGCACCACTGGGAATCCTAATGTTCTCTACTATTTCCTGCACGTTTTCCGGGGGTTCGGGAGTAAACCTATTAATGACCAGTGCAACAATAAAATTGACGATCATGGCCACGGTTCCAAAGCCTTCCGGGGATATGCCAAACCACCACTCCGACTTATCGGGAATTTCGCCCAACCAGCCCAATTTAAATTTGGCCATATAGAACAGCATTAGACTTATCCCAACTACCATGCCTCCAATGGCGCCTTCCTTGTTCATTTTTTTGTAAAAAATGCCTAGGACAATGGCAGGGAAAAAGGAGGCTGCCGCCAGTCCAAAGGCAAGGGCAACTACGGCCGCCACAAATCCAGGGGGGTTAATTCCAAAATACCCTGCAATAACCACAGCAACTGTTGCTGCACCCCTCGCCGCCCATAGCTCCCCTTTTTCGGAGATATTGGGTTTAAATACTTTTTTGATCAGGTCATGGGAAACTGAGGCCGAGATAACCAATAACAATCCTGCTGCAGTACTTAGGGCAGCAGCCAAACCGCCAGCGGCCACCAAGGCAATTACCCAGGCCGGCAGGTTGGCAATTTCTGGATTGGCCAGCACCATAATATCGTTGTCTACGGTTAATTCGTTCTTATCCTTGTCGGCTACATATTGAATAATTCCATCCTTATTTTTGTCGTCGAAGGTCAATAATCCTGTTTCCTCCCAGTTTTTAAACCAAACGGGCATTAGGCTGTATTTTTCGTTGCTTACGGTATCTATCAAATTTATTTTCGCGAAAACCGAAACTGCGGGAGCCGTGGTGTACAGGATGGCGATAAGTAACAAGGCCAGTCCGGCCGATTTGCGCGCATCCTTGACCCTTTTTACGGTAAAGAACCTTACTATTACGTGGGGTAATCCTGCCGTACCTACCATAAGGGCCAAGGTAATGGCAAAGACATCGATGACCGATTTTGTACCGTCCGTATATTCGGCAAAGCCCAATTCTGTGGATAGCCCGTTTAACCGATCCATTAAAAAGGTTCCCGAACCATCATTAAGGGTAGAACCCATTCCCAGTTGCGGGATAGGGTTGCCCGTCATTTGAAAGGAAATAAAAATGGCAGGGACCATAAAGGCGAATATTAGCACACAATATTGGGCCACCTGTGTATAGGTAATTCCTTTCATACCCCCTAAGACAGCATAAAAGAGTACGATGACCATTCCAATGATCACCCCAGTATTGATGTCTACCTGTAAAAACCTAGAGAAGACCACACCAACACCCCGCATTTGTCCGGCCACATAGGTAAAGGAAACAATCAATGCGCAGAACACGGCCACCATACGGGCGGTATTGGAATAATAGCGGTCCCCTATAAAATCTGGGACCGTAAATTTTCCAAATTTTCGTAAATAGGGGGCGAGGAGTAGGGCCAGGAGCACATAGCCTCCCGTCCAGCCCATTAGGTAAACCGAGCCATCATAACCTGCAAAGGCAATAATTCCGGCCATGGAGATAAAGGAAGCTGCCGACATCCAGTCGGCCGCAGTGGCCATTCCGTTTGCCAAGGGGGAAACCCCACCACCGGCTACATAAAATTCCTTGGTTGATCCTGCTCTGGACCAAATGGCTATTCCTATATACAGGGCAAAGGTGATTCCTACAAGGAGGTACGTCCAGACTTGAACACTCATATTTTAAGTTTTTTGGTTGATATTTTGGATTGTGTTTTTGACCAATTGGGTGGTAGGCCCAAAGGATTTTGGTATTTATAAGCCGTTTTGGAAAATTCAAAGAGGCTATTCGTTGTAACCATACTTTTTGTCCAACTTGTTCATAAGGCGTACATAAACGAATATTAGGATCACAAAAACGTAGATAGACCCTTGTTGCGCAAACCAAAACCCCAATTTAAATCCACCAATTTTTATAGTGTTCAGGGTATCCTTAAATAATATTCCGGCCCCGAAGGAAACGGCAAACCATATGGCTAAAAGAATAAATAAATAACGGACATTTTCTTTCCAATAGGCGGTTGCCTTTTTTTGTTTCTCGCTCATTATAGTTTTGGTTTTGTAAAGAGGTAATATTTATGTAACCAAGATAAGGTTTTGATTTAATATACCAAACGATATGTTTTAGGCCGGTATATAAATAACACCGCCAAAGGAATCCCTTTTGGCCCCCGTAACGGAACTGAGGCAATTAATTTTGTGTTCTTCCCGCAAGACTCCCATAAGTGCAAATACCAGGGCTTCTTTAAATTCGATCAAGGTTCTTGAGGGGGCAACCACTTTGGTTTCCTCCCCAAGTTTCTCCTGTAAACAATCCATAAGGAAGGTGTTTAGGGTGCCACCACCGGTAACAAATAAGCTCTTATTTGTTTTATTCCCATGTCCCTTTACTTGAATTGCTATTTGTTCGCATATATGGTGAACAGCCGTATGCAGTAAATTTTCAATACTGTCCTTGGTAGCTTCAACAATGGGAACTACTTTTTCCACAAACCATTCGAATCCAATGGACTTTGGAAAGGGCAATTTATAAAATTCCAGGTCGTTGAGTTGGTCCAACATGCTCTGGTTTATCTTTCCTGTCTTTGCCAAGGAACCCCCCTTGTCATAATCGAGGTCTATTTTTTTGGTAATATGATTGAGGATCATATTGGCCAGGCCAATGTCATAGGCCAATCTTTTGCCATCTTGTTCGAAGGAAATATTGCTAATTCCGCCTAGATTTAAACAGTAATCGTACTCGCCAAAAAAAAGCTGATCCCCTATAGGTACCAAGGGGGCACCTTGTCCGCCCAAGGCTACGTCGTTGGTCCTGAAATCGCAAATTACTTTTGTGGCGCTCTCATTGGCCAAATGCTGTCCAGAACCTATTTGGAAGGTGAGTCCGTTTTGTGGCTGATGATGGGAAGTATGGCCGTGGCTGGCAATAAAGTCGACTTCCAGGGTATGGGCTTCAATAAAATCCTTGGATTGCAGCCCTAGCCAGCTGCCATAGGAATTATGGAATTGTAGCAATTGGTCTGCGGGAAGGTAAATGGAGTTTTTAAGTTTTGTCTGCATTTCTTCGCTATAGGAAATACTATGCGTTTGTTTAATCTCGAAATCCCAACCCGTGGGGGTTTCCCATATATGGCAGTAAGCCAGGTCCAATCCGTCCAAGGAGGTTCCTGACATTAGCCCGATGACTTTATATGTTTTCATTTTTAACTATTGATGTTGTAATGATTAATAAGGTTGGCCTGGATCTATTCTGACAATATAAAAATTATCGAAATGGGTTTATGGTCATCGTTGGTCACTTCCTGTAATTGGTGTAATTGAAGTCCAGCTTTTTTAAATGCGGACATCCATGATCCGAAGGTACGGGCATACCAAGAATGGCCATCGGAGAAATTACCCGGAAGGCCTTTCCAGGAATCGTTGATCCATTGGCTCTTGTACTCCAAATTATTTTGCAATAAGAAATAGGGGTGAAGGGTCTGTATGGCGATATACCCATTTTCGGATAGCGATTTTTTTACTTGCTTTAGAAGTTGGCTCAGCCCTTCCCTTTGATAAAGACAAAAGTTGAATACAGCCGCATCGAAAGGGGATTCAGGGATGGGTTTTCCCAATATAATATCTTCGTAGGACATTTGATAATAGGTGCCATCGCCTTTGATTTTAGCATTTTCCAATAATTCGGGAATGGCATCCAGGCCCACCACAAATTTACCCATGGTGCCAAGACTTCTAGTGAGCCATCCCTCCCCGCAGCCAACATCCACAATTTTGATGGCAGGAGAATTGCCAATGAGATCCAATATGGCCTTATTGGTGAATTTTCTGGATTCGATATCGGCATTGTCGATTACCTTGATCCATTCAAGGGCATTTTTATTCCAGGATTTGATAATGTCGTTCTCCATTGTCTTTAAGACTCTTTTAGATTAATGGTAACAGGTAATGTCCCTTTAGCTGTGATTTTGCCCCTGAAATGGGCCAGGGCATTATCTTGAAACTCTATGAAATTTTGATATCCCAATACCACTGCTTTGGCGGTCTTATACTCAATGAGGTTAAGTACATAAGGGTTTCCAAACACATATAACATAACCTTCTTTGTTTTTAACAAGTGCTGCAGCTGCTCCAATTCCTCAGTTTTAAGGTCAAAATTATTCTGCGGCTTAACTTTTGGAGGATATAGGGCTATTAAAACATTATCCTCATTTTTTGGTCCCTTACCAGCAATTTTGGAGGCGGCTTCCAAAAAAGTTTTATTGGTCGGTTCCCCAAAGGAGAGGCAATTAAAGCCTTCTCTTTTAAAGTCGCTAATAATCTTATCGCTCCCTGTCAATAAAGTAAGGCTTTCCTCGGCCAGCTTTTTGTTTAAAGAGGACTGTTCCTCTTTGATTGTGTTTGGTAGGGTATAGGTGGCAAAGGCTTGTTCCTTTAATTTCCATACCCGTTTAAAACGTTCTTCTATTTCGCCTGGGTCTGCATTTCCCATTATTTTTTGAATACCTTCCTCAGTATTCTCTGCAAAACAAAGGATATCATTTCCGGCATCAAAGGCACGCCATTCAAGTTCCCCTTTTTCCGGAAACATTTTACTAACGCTATGCATGTTCAAGGCGTCTGATATAACCACGCCATTAAAATTGAGTTCCTGACGAAGGAGGCCTGTAATAATGGTTTTGGAAATAGTGGCCGGAGTACCCTCGCCATTATCCAAAGAGGGTACGGATAAATGACCCACCATAACGCTATCCACTCCATTTTTTATGGTTTCCCTAAAGGGATGAAGTTCGTTCTCGATTAGGGCTTCCTTGGATTTTGTAATAATCGGCAAGCCAAGATGTGAATCCGTAGCCGTATCTCCGTGGCCAGGAAAATGTTTGATGCAGCTTAAAACGCCAACACTCTGTGTTCCCTTTATAAAAGCTTTGGCTTTTTTGGTGACATTCAATTTATCTTCTCCAAATGACCTGTAGCCAATTACGGGATTGTTGGGATTGTTATTGATGTCCACTACGGGTGCAAGATTCCAATGAATTCCTGCCTCTCTGCAGTCCATGGCTATTTGCCTTCCCACCTTAAAAATTAAATCCTCCTTGTTCTGTATGGCTCCTAAGGTGATGGCATAGGGATATTGCGGTGTGTTTTCTATCCGCATGGCCAAGCCCCATTCGGCATCAATGCTGATAAGCAACGGATATTTTGCCGCATTTTGGTATCGACGGATAAGGTTCTTAAGAGTGGTTAGGCTTTGTTCATTGTAAACAATTTTCTTTTTTCCTTCAAAATTGGTTGCGGCACTTGCCCTACTGTGAAAGAAACAGAGGCCACCTACATGGTATTTCCCAATGAGTTTTTCCAATCCTTGTATTTCTTCTTCGGTATCATTGATAAAGGCGGCGGGCATAAACAATTGGCCAACTTTTTCGTTTAGGGCAAGCTGGGTAGCGGCGGTGTTATAGGGTGCAATTTTAAACATCATCGGTATTGGTTTTTTTACCGTAATCGGCAGGATATTTAATAAATTTTAAAAGGAAGAACGCGGGAAGGGCAGCTATGACCACCCAGACAAAAAAGCCTCCATATCCGAGCCATTCCTGTATATAGCCACTTGCCATTCCGGGCAGCATCATTCCCAAGGCCATAAATCCGGTGGCTATGGCATAATGTGAAGTTTTTGATATTCCCTCGGCAATATAGATCAAGAAGATCAGAAAGGCGGCAAAGCCAAAGCCATAACCAAACTGTTCCAAAACCACTGTTGCCACAACTGCCACTATGCTAGTTGTTTTTGTCAAGGCCAAAAAGGCGTACATGGCATTGGGCAGATTAAGGGACAAGACCATGGGCAGCATCCATTTTTTTAATCCGTCCTTGGAAATTAGGATGCCACCAAGTATGCCTCCCAACGATAACATAATTACTCCTACTGTTCCGTAAATTGTCCCTACGGCCTCGGTGGAATATTCCAATCCGCCCGCTGAGGTTTTGTCCAACAAAAAGGGTGCGGCCATTTTTACCAATTGGGATTCCCCGAGGCGGTAACTTAAAATAAAGGCCAGGGCGATTCCAATATTTGGCTTCTTAAAAAAGGAAATAAATACGTCCAAAAATCCCTCAGGTTTTACTTGAACAATGGCTTCGGATGTTTCATATTTTGGAGTGACAAAAAAGTTGGCAATGGTCAATGCCAACATTAAAATGGCAGCGGCGATCATGGTGACAGACCATGCTTTTGTGTTGTCCCCATAATAGTTTTCCAGAAATCCTGCGAGGATAACAATGAGTCCTTGACCGGTGATCATGGCCAGGCGATAGAAGGTACTTCGCATGCCCACAAAGAAGGCCTGTTTTTTTTCTGTCAGGCCCAACATGTAATATCCATCCGATGCAATATCGTTGGTTGCGGAAGCAAAAGCTGCCATCCAAAAACAGGCCAAAGTGGTGGTAAAAAATATGGATGTCGGCACGGTTAAACCCACTCCCAGGATGGCAAGGGAAATAATTAGCTGCATGCTCAAAAACCATTTTCTTTTGGTGCCATTGAGATCCACAAACGGACTCCAAAGGGGTTTTAATACCCACGGAAGGTATAACCAGCTCGTGTATAAACCAATATCTGAATTACTGATACCCAGTTTTTTATACATTATTACCGAAACTGTAACTACAAGTACGTATGGAATGCCTTGTGTAAAGTATAAAACAGGAACCCACGCCCATGCCCACTTGTCTTTTTGAATCATTTTACCTGCTTTTTATGTTCTAAAATTAATTTTTATTTTGTTGTTCATGAAGATATCAAATCTTCTTTGACTTTAATTTAGACTGATGATTTTGGGTCTACTTTCCTGACCAAAATTATTTATAAATGTTAAGGCCAAAAGTTTTCGTCCCTTGAATCCCGAACGGTCAAAACTAAAATTACCGGACTCCGGTAAAGGAATTTTTGCGACTAATTTATCTGAATTTTCCAGGTTTAATTTTGATTCTTTTTTGGCTACATATACCAAAGCATATCTTAAATTTTGTCTTTCTATTGATGGAATACTGAAATGTAAAAGACCATCTTTTTCCTGAAATTGTGTTTCAATACTTTCACTCTGAAATGCATTTTTTTGTAAAGGCGAAGTAGGGGGCAAAGCAATATTTTGGTAGTATTTTTTCTTCAATATTTTTAGCACATCCTCTTTGTTTGACATTAAGGATTTGGCACTAAAAAACACATTACCGATTACATTGTTAGTTTCTCTGGCGAAGCTTAATTGGTTAGGAAGTTCTTTTTTCCTATCCCAGGCCTTGTCACTATTGTTTCTAATTTTGTAGGGTCCGTTGCCAATATATAGGTTGGTATTAATACTGTTTTTGGACCACCAGTCCACTATTTTTTTGTGGGATGCTACGGGTAGATTCATGCTCCAATATACTTGGGGTACCAAATAGTCTATCCAACCCATTTTCATCCATAACAACGGATCGGCGTATAGGTCCTCATAGGTGGTCTGTCCGGCTTTGGTGTCCGATCCAAGAGGATCGGTGCTGTTGTTTTTCCATACTCCGAACGGACTTATACCGAACTGTACCCAAGGTTTTTTAATTTTTATGGTGTTGTGAACCTTCTTGACCAAACTATCTATATTGCTTCTTCTCCAATCTTCCAAAGATTGCCGTGGTTGGGCATATTTGGAATAGGCATCTGTATCCTCAAAGGTTTCATTGGTTATCTTATAGGGATAGAAGTAATCGTCGAAATGAACTGCATCTACATCGTAATTGGCGACTACTTCTCCCATGATATTTGTTAAATGCTGTTGTACTTCGGGTAATCCGGGATTGTAATAGTATTTTTTTCCGTATTTCAGCATCCAATCCGGATGAAGGTTGTAATCATGGTTTTTGCTAAGGATTTCCAATTTTTCATCAAAGGTGGCCCTGTAGGGGTTAAGCCATGCGTGGAACTCCATTCCCCTGGCATGTGCTTCCTGTATCATCCATTGTAATGGATCGTAATAAGGTTCTGGGGCTACTCCTTCATTGCCGGTCAAAAATCTTGACCAAGGTGCGTATTGGGATGGATAAAAAGCATCCCCGGCTGCCCTAATTTGAACAATTACGGCATTAAAATTTAAGTCATTATAAAAATCAAGGATTTTCAGATAGTCCTGTTTCTGTTTTTCAATATCATCGAGGCCGCTTTTTGGCCAGTCTATATTAACCACGGTGGCTATCCATACCCCTCTAAATTCATGCTTGGGTGTTGGTATGGAAGGTTTGAATACCGAGCAGGAGGTTAGCGCTAATGTTAGTAAAACAGCAATTCTTTTGAGCATATGTAATTGAGTGTTGAAATAAAAGGCCTAGCATTTAAACATAAATGTAGGCCTTTTGTAATCTAAAACAATAATTCCTTTAAATTGATGGGTCGGCCGGAGTATTGCTATTGTTGTCCCTCTCAGTGTTTGGATAAGGATAAAAGTTTCTATTCCTTTCATCTGTAAATACCTTGGCACTTGTGCTGGGCTCAGGTCGTTCAAACCTTCTGCTGTCCTCCAAACTGGTTCCGGTCAAGAACAGTTCCAATCTACGGTTAAGGTATACCTCGTCCAATAAGGCGTCAACGGACGTGTCCCCTGCATAAGCAGAAATATTGGCGTTTACCCCAAAGACATCATCATTATCCGTCCTAACATTGTTTATGGCCGTTACGGCAGCGGTTATATCGGCTGAAGTTTTCCTAAGATTTGCTTCGGCAATAATCAGGTTCATTTCGTCCGGTAGATAAACGGGAATGGATTCAGTACCGCTTTCCTCATCAAAGAATCCTGCAAGGTCCTCTATGGGTAGTTGATTTATGTTCAGTTCATCCAAAGGAACCAAATAAAAATCAACGCGACCATCAGCAGGGTCTATAGAAAAAGAATCTGGTAAGCCAAAGCTATCCCTAGGTTTAAAATTGGGAACACCGTTTTGAAAAACCCTGCTCCAGACCGGATTCAAATTTTGTGAATCATAGGTGAATACGGAGGTAGAAGATTCGTCTACCGAGCCCGCTGCCGAAATTGCGGCGTCATAATTCCCTGCAAATAAGTTGTATCTAGCCGACATTGCCTGAAGGGTATTTTCCAAATCTATATTTCCTCTAAGGATCTCTGAGCTGAACTCTTCGGATATTGGATTGGCCGCAATTAGGTTTTGAGCCTCATTGAGTAGGGCCACTGCAGTATTGTAAGCTTCTGTCCTAGATACGAATGCGGCATCCCCATCTTGGCTGATGGCTACAATTACCTGTTCGTAGTTCTGTGCCATACTTCCTATTGCCATTGCCTTAAATAAATTGGCGTAGGCAACCAGACCACTTTTGGTACCTTCGTTAATGTTCAGATTTGGTGCGTTTTTTGCAATATCTTCAGAAATGGACATTACTCGAAGCATCGTGGACCACAGTCCGACAATATTGGAAGTGGAATTTGGAATGTCCCCACCGTCCTCAAGATCTATCATATTCTGAAAGGTAGTGGTAATACCTGCCTCCCTGGTGGTTACGGCTGGTGTTTCTATTATCCATCTCAAGCCTGTGGTGGAATACAATTGTTGCATTCCTATGGTTGCTGCCAAAATCCCTTCCCTAGAAGAAAAAACCTGGGCGTCCGTAGCGGCATTGGGATTATCAAAATCGGTTTCGCAAGATGATACCGCCAAAACGGTCATCAATAGTGCAATAGCCTTTATATTAAAATTTAGATATTTTTTCATCGTTGTTATTTTTAAGTTTAGAAACTAACATTTACTCCAAATTGATAGGTCTTTGGGATTGGAACTGTAGCAAAATCAAATCCTCTTACCCCATTGCTTTGACCTGCGGCACTTACTTCTGGATCCCATCCGGAATAATTGTCCCATGAAACCAAGTTTCTACCTACCAAACTCAATGCTACGTTGTCTATAAAATCCCATTTAGGGTTGAAGTTATAGCTAAGGCTTACTTCCCTTAACTTAACAAAAGATCCATCTTCTACAAACTCTTCAAAGATATTGGCCTGTGCTCCTCCATAACCTTTGGGAAGGTTCCCCAACAATTCTTGACCAACATTGTATCCACCGCCAAACAATACATTGTCCAGCAATCTACGGTTCCAGTTAAATACTTCGTAACCCTGAACAGCATCCAACTGTACTCTTAATGAAAAATTCTTATATGAGACTTCATTGATCAGAGATCCAAACCAATCTGGGTTTGGGTCGCCCAATACTTTGGATGATTCACCATCCTCGGTAGTTCCTCTGTATGGATAACCATCAGCGTCCAAGGCGATGCTACCATCTTCGTTTCTAGCATAGAATTGTCTGTAAAAAACACCTAAAGGTTCACCTTCTATTACATAATTGGTAGAGAAACTTCCATCAAGTGTTAGTCGACCACCGCCGGCCACATTGGTAACCTCATTCTTGTTTTTGGAGAAAGAGGCGGTTACGTCCCAAGAAAAGTTTTCATTTTTGATGGGTGCGGCCCTGAGCAGTAATTCAATCCCTTTGTTTTCTAAGTTTCCTACATTTTCGAACCTAGAGCTAAACCCGGTTGAAGGAGCCAATACCCTTGGCAGCAATAGATCTGTTACCTTTTGATGGTAATATGAGAATTCCAAGCCTAATCTGTTATTAAGAAAACCGGCATCAAAACCTAATTCAATTTCATCCTGTCTTTCTGGTTTCAGGTTTTCATTTCCTTGAGCCGTAGAGGGTATAAGGCTTACCGCACCACCAATGGCAGAAGGAGTATATACTGAAAATCTGTCAAAGGCACCCAATGCTGTAAGGTTACCGGCCTGACCCCATGAGGTCCTTAATTTGAAAGAGTTAAAAGTGTCTGAAAAGGCATCTTTCCAGAAATCCTCATCGGATAGAACATAGGAGGCACTGGCTTTAAAATAAAGTTGATTGCGTTCATCCTTACCAAAAGTTGAAGCTCCGTCCATTCTTACTGCTCCGTTTATATATAGTTTGTCCATGAAGGAAAAGGATTGTTGAAGAAAAGCTCCCCAATATGAAATTTGGGATCTAGTTTCGCCTTGCTCCAACAAACTACCTCCTGTGGCTGTTTGAACAACAGGTGGAAGTCCGGTTGCACTGATGCCTACTCTATCTCTCTCCTCATATTGCCAAGAACCTCCTGCTGTTGTAATGGAGTTTACACTAGCCGAAATATCCGTTCTGTAGGTTACATTAAGGTCGCTATTGTATTGAAAACTGTTTAAATCAGATCTTCTAGCAAATCCATCAGGAAGTGTAGAGGTATTGTTAATTGGAATAAAAGCAAAGGCAGATTGGTTGTAATAATCCATGCCCAAGGTATATTTTGCGGAAAGGTGCTCATTGAATTTTCCATCTAAGGCAATACTGGTGATGAAACGATTAGTTTTTTGTCCAAAATCAAATCGGTCTACCGCTTCCAATGGGTTGGTTCTGGCCACTAGGGGAGAGGTTACTGGATAAACTCCTGAAGCATCAGGGGTCGGATCTATAGAGTTGTCACTGAACAAGAATCCTGTAATGGATCCATAGGCAGAATTGATCCCTCCGTTGGGAACGTCGTTACTTATACTTCTTACGTAGTTGAAACCTCCTGTAATATCCAACCAATCAAATGCCTTCTGGGTAATGTTGGCCTTAAATCCGTAACGTTTAAAGTCGGTATTCTTTACGATTCCCTCATTATCCAAATGTGAGGCTGAAAGAAAATAGGAGGTTTTCTCATTTCCTCCATTTACAGAAAAGTAATTCTCCAAGCCGAAACCGGTGTCGAATATAACATCTTGTAAATCATAGCGTTCTACCGCAACCGTAGCCAAATTGTTTCTGTCAGTGGCTACTTCCCAAGCTAGGGGAACTGTGTTATAGTCTATTTTTTTTCGAAGTTCATTGAGCTTGGTATTGGTCATAAAGGTAAACTTGGGCTCTCCGCTCTTTCCCTTTTTTGTAAAAATTTGAACCACCCCATTGCTGGCTCTTGATCCGTAGATCGCCGCTGCAGCTGCACCCTTGATTATTTCTATTTTTTCAATATCATTGGGGTTTAGGTCGGCCAACCTGTTCTGGGAGTTACCTCCCAAGTCTATTAGCTCATTGCTGGAGTTGCTAATAATGATCCCATCAACAATATAAAGAGGGTCGGAACTACCGGCAATGGTGCTAGGACCTCTAAGTCTAATGCTGATACCACCGGCAGGATCTCCGGAATTTTGTTGTACTAAGGCACCAGAAACTTTTCCAGCAATGGCCTGGTCTACCTGGGTAGCGCCATTATTGGTCAAATCTTCTGATTTTACAGAGGATATGGCGTTTCCTAGGGATCTTTTATTGGCTCCCGTACCTGTACCTGTAACCACCACTTCGTCTAGGCTTAGAAGGTCTTCCGCTAGGACAATATCCTGAGTGATATCTCCGCCCGAGGCACTGAAGGATATTTTTTGAGTGCTAAATCCAAGATAGCTAGCGGTGAGAACGTAATCCCCGTTTTCCAGAGCAGCTTTAAAGCTGTAGTTTCCATCGAAATCCGAAACGGCACCGAAAGATGTATTTGCAATAAATACAGAAGCCCCGGCTATGGGTATCCCAGAACCACTTTCGGTAATGTTTCCACTGATTGTAATTGGGGATTGTTGCCCAAATACGTTTGTACTCATTACCAGAAGTAGCCATAGGAATAAATGGCGTGGTAACTTTCCTCTAATTGTTTGAAATTTTTTCATCGGCTTTTAGAGTTAATTTTTAGTAAATTAAATTAGAAATAGAATTTTTGATATTCTCAAAAATATGCAAAAAACTGCAACTATTGCAATAATTTGCAATATATTGCATTAATTATTAAAATTATTAGCTATCTGCGGTTTATTTGCAGTTTTTTGCTAATATTGACTAAATGCTGTTAATATGACAATTTTATGTTAAAAGCCGAGAGACAACAAGTAATCTTAAACGAGGTTAGAATCCATAATAGGGTTTTGTTTACGGATATTGCCGAACTTTTGAGTGTTTCGGTAGATACCATTCGCCGTGATATCAAGGAGCTCAGTGCTGCCAAAAAATTAAAGAAGGTACATGGCGGGGCCATATCATTAGGATTTAACAATTACAATGTTGAAAATCAAGAGATATATGCCTTGGAGAGTAAGTCCCGAATTGCCAAAAAGGCAATAACCTTGATCAAAAGTGGACAGGTTATACTATTGAGTGGTGGAACAACCAATATGGAAATTGCCCGAATGATTCCACCCAATTTGAAAATTACCTGTTTTACACCAAGTTTACCGGTTGCTGTTCAATTAATGGCCAAATCGGATGTGGAAGTAATATTGGTTGGTGGAAAATTATCCAAGGATTCCCAAATTGCTATTGGTGGTTGCGCTATAAACATGTTGAATGATATTAAGGTTGATATCTGCTTTTTGGGTATCAACTCCATCGACGTAAAAAATGGAGTAACCGACTTTGATTGGGATATTGTTCAAATAAAAAAAGCTATGATAAATGCCTCCAGAAAAATTGTGGCGCCTTCAATTTCCGAGAAGTTAAATTCTACACAACGGTTTAAGATATGTGATTTGGACAGTATTGATGTTTTAATTACAGAACTGGAACCTGAGGATGATAAGTTAATGGATTTTAGGGAAGTTAAAGTAAAATTGCTTTAAAGACATTTACTTATTAATATGGTTTATATTTTTCAATTGTCTTTGCTTTTTTTAATATCCACTTTTGGGTTTGTCCAATGTGAAAAACTAAATTTTCCTAAGTTTGTCATATTATAAAAG
>Ga0208032_1000126_pt1 | contig 62532 bp, 50 predicted proteins | sample MalvirAntarct_66_FD_184254 | JGI IMG/M metagenome (GOLD analysis project Ga0208032, IMG submission 184254) | Marine viral communities from the Global Malaspina Expedition - Malaspina viral metaG Antarct_66 (SPAdes) (version 2) | ecosystem: Environmental > Aquatic > Marine > Oceanic | place: West... | reverse complement strand
TCGAATTAGAGGGGGAAAGCTACCGGCGACAGCAACAGCTTAAGCAGGCTGGAAAGAGTAAAAAGTAAGACCACCCAACCGGCCATCATAGTTGTCGCGAACCGGACAAGATAGTTGACGCCAGACAGCTAGACGACTTCCGGAACGAAGACGGCCGGATCACTACTGATCAACGCCCACCCGCAGGTGTCGCACTGTCCGACATTTGGGTGCCTTTTCGATTGGATGGTGAAGATCAGGAGTTGGAAGTAGCGTTTGTCGAATCGCCCCTCCCGGCAGCGCGTATCAATCGATTGCAAAGCGATTTCAATCTCCGCTATTACCGCTGCCAGCAGATCAAGCGGTTGCTTCCACATCAAACCCCGGTAGACGGTGCCATGATCGGCAATGTGCCCGACGACCGCCCGGTGTTCTATCTGAACGATGCGGCACCCCAGCGCCCCCGCGAACCGGCCACTGAATGGCAGTTTGAACGCCCCTGGCAATTCCTGAGTGACCTCTCTGGTTCCCACGCAGAAGACGCTTTGGCGATGGCCGAGGAACTGCGGGACCAGTATGAGGCGGACGAACGCAATGAGCCCCTTCAGGCCTTTGAAAAGCCTGAACCGGGCGCTCTGGCCTTGTGCATCCAGCAGCGATGCGATGAAGGGGGCACTGCCTCCAAAACCCGCTTCTTTGCCAACAAAGACTGGCAGCGCCAACCCGTCGCGACGGACGTTCTGGAGCCGCTGCGCCAGCGTGGCGTGTGCGGCCTGAATATTGACGACCGGCTGTACGAGCTGCGCCACCAGGCTCACCGGGTACGTACCGCTCAAACCCTGCTGGCCCTCTGCGGTGAGCGGGCGGGCCAAAGCCCGCATCTGGACAGTGCCAAACTGGTCAGCCAACTTATCCTGCCTTCCAGACTCCAGGGCGACCCCAACCCCTTGTACGAACACGCGAGTGCCTTGCCAGAGCAAGGCCGTCATCGAATGGATCGCCTCCTGATGACTGATGAACGCACGCTGGGGCGGGAATATCTTGAACGCGCTCAGGACGAACTTCTGCAATGCCTGCGCCGTCAGCCATACCAACAGGTACTGGGGGATTTGTTCAGCAGTGAGGGCTTTGACTACGCCGCAGCCTTTCAATTCACCGGGCAACTTATCAGCCTGGTACTAGAATCCCCCATTAAACAGGACCCATTGCATCCAGAGCAGGGCCAACCCGGCACTGACACGCCCGGAAAGCAATGGTTGAGGGGGCTCTGTACCGAACACGAAGCCATCAGCCAAAGCCGGGGCGACGTATCACTGGCCCGGATGCTCTGGCCGCAGGCCGAACCGGACCAGCAAGAGGCTCCGTTCCAGACACCCAAAGACGTTCCGTCGAACCCAGGCGATGGCGTCTTCCGAGGCCAGGCCTTGGCGCAACTGGAAACCGCCGACTTGCCGAACGATTCAGACGGCGTCCTGACCCTCGAAGGCTTGCGCCTGACGGAGCAGATTCGTGCCGGCGCACTCACCACATTGATGTTCGCGGGTTTCAGTCAAGGCACCAATGCCCTGAATGCCGCCCACAGTGAAATCCACAGCGCGATTCGCAGTGCTCTTAACGCCGTGGAAAACCATGACAGTGAACGCCAGCAGCTCAAGACTGCTTATCGCCAACTGGAAAAAGAACGGGGCGATCTCCGCCAGCACCACGAGCAACAAGCCCAGCAGGCAATGAAATCAGGCAATGATGCTTACCGGGCCGCCCTGAAAGAAGCCCGCCAAGCCAAACAGCAGCTGGACAAAGCTCAAGCCCGAACCGAAGCCCAGTTGGCCCAGACCCAGGCCGCCATCAACGAACGGCTGACGGCCCAGCGGCTGGCCACGCTTAGCCAACCGCTGGAAGCGATTCGACAATCCATGCCAAACTTGCTGCCGGGGCTACGTCTCGTGCCCCTGGCTACTGCCATTCAACAGGGCAAATACATTCTAGGGCTGGAAGATCTATCCGCTGACGGTGAGCGGGTGACACCCGATACCGAACATACCGGCCAGACCCGTGTCTGGGTATTGGATCGGGACAAGCCCTCTACTCAGGCCCTTAGCCGTTTAAGCGAAGCCCAGAACGAACTGATTCTGGCGCAGAAAGCCGTTGAACAGGCCACCGCGAATAGCGCAGAGGCCCAGGAACGACTTGCAGCGGCGCAACAGCGGTTTGCGAGCATCGGGGAAGAGCTCGACGCCCTTGGCGGACGTGCTACAGCCGTGGCCGCTGCCATTCGGGCCACGGAGCAGGCAATGGAGCAACATCAGTCTAAACTGGGGAGTGCTGAACAGAGTCGCCTGTTCCGAGTGCTGAATACGCCAGTCCTGCCTATGGTGGTGTTAGGGATTGAGGTGGTGAACGTTTGGAATGCGTTCAGTACGTTTTCTGAAACCCGGCGAGCCCGCGGATTTGGTCGTGCAGTATGGGGCGCTGGTAGTGCGTCATACAACTCCGTTATTGCTTCAATGCTGCTGGCCGAAAGGTTCGCAAATGACTTGGTCAAAGACAGACTTGCAGTCTTCTTTGCGTATGAGTTTGATAATGATACTGCGCGAAGCATTGCCAAAGCATTCGGGGCAGATTCTTTGACCATGCGGATGGTGTTGGGCGCTACAGGCGGCTTGGTTGCAACTGGAATCAGTCTCTCGGATACGCTCTATTCGCTCAATACCGGCGACCCCGCCGCCTGGGGCTACGGAGTTACCACAGCCAGCGGTGTCTTCATTACCCTGGCGGCTATGGTGCCCGCTCAAGCCACGCTACTAGGGCTGGGACCCCTGGGCTGGATTGGTCTGGCGCTGATGTTGGGAGGCACCGCTCTGATCATGGTGCTTCAGGACGAACCCATTGAAAACTGGCTGCGCAACGGCCCCTTTGGCAATCACGATGGGTTACCCCATTTGCAAGGGGAGGCCAACGCGGTCGAAGCCTACTACCGTCTGGTGGGCCTGCTGATCAATCTACGCCTGACCTATCAGCCGGTTCCGCTAGTGCTGAGTGTAGAAGCGCAGGGTATGAAAGCGCCGCTTACGCCTGACTTCCGCGCCTTGCAGGAAGCGACCCACACCATTCGGATTGACAGTAACCTTCCGGGGCTGGTGGGCTCTCCCGGTATTGAAGCCGTGTGCGAAGTACAATTGTTGAGTCAATCCCGCCGACTAGGGCGAGACTCGGCGCCAATGTCCAAGCGCCCGGCGTCGGAAGATTTGCAGCAGAGCAGCATTCTGCACCAGCAGGCTACGCCTACGGGCCACATCATCTATGTAAAAACGCCGGACACCCATCGTGGAACACAACGCCTATTGGGTATCTCAACTAGTGAGTATGAAATCCGTTACTCCTGGCAAGCGAAAGCACAGTATCGGGTGAACATCGGCGAGGAACCTTTTGCGTTTCCAGCGCCTGAGCCCAAAGACACCACGCGGTATGACTCTGACAATCCCGAACATACCGAGCCAGAATTTGAAGACGACGATCAACTTTACTGGGTCAACGGGTTTGCGAAACCCAGCCCGGCATGATTCAGGACGTATCGAGCATGACCGATAGCTATTACGGCCCACACGCTTACGACGAGCACGGAGTACCGAACCAGCAACGCCAGACGGTTGACCCTGGGCGGTCCTGGATTAACCGGAAGTTTGATATGCGATTGCCCTGGGGACTTACAGAGGAAGTTGCGCCGCAGTCGTTCAGGAAACGCTTTCGTCCCGAAGTGCTTCGTGAAATTGAGTCTAAGCCCTCCGGGTTTGAGAGCATTGAGTTTCATCAGCAGATTAATCATGAAATGTACCGTCACGCGCCACCCGCATTTAGAACAAGGCTCCTTCGTATTGTTCGCGTTTTCGGTAAGGTCAGTTTTTGGGCGCTTTTGATCCCGATGCTAATAGCCTATGGGTACGGTTATTCTCAGATGCCGTACAACATGACAACAATGGAGTATTTCGAGGAAGTATTTTGGTCTGTGATAGTGTGGGCACAAGGTCTGCCGCTTCTAGCCTGGGCCATATGCAATTTGATATTTCGCGGCTTCCCAAAATGGGCCATCAAACCCTCCAAAGGCCCTCAGTGGGAACTAAACCGCCGCACTGGCTTGGTCACGCTTTTTCGGTATGACAAAAAAGGCCGCTGGGGCAAAGCCCGTCAACCGGAAGAAGACAGCGCCCCGTTCTACGAGTTCGACGCCTATCTGACCAATGAAATCATTCCCCCCGGCCAAGTGGTGCATACTCTTTATCTGGTCCATCGCTACCGGCCCATTCTGATACCACTGGGCAACCTCATCGGTAAAAGCCGTGGCGAGGAATGTTTCGCCCTGTGGGACATGTTCCAGAACTTCATGGACACCAGCCGCTCCCTGCCTGACATCCCGCTCTGGGAAGAATTTCGCCCTCACGATCCGGTTACCGCTGAATACGACAAGAAAACGAACCGACCGGCTCGTTACTGGCGAGACATGGACGATGAGACCTGGAAGCAGAAAGAAAGCGAGATGATGGCTAAGGTACGCAGCCTGACCACGCCTCATAGACCCAATCTGATGCGGCGGCATGTGCGGTACGCTAGTTAGACCCAAACAGCAGGCAGTGAAAGTGAGGGTGGCTGGATGAAGTGTCCAGTGTTCCTTCACCTCCTTCCGTAAATCGAATGCCTCCCAGAACATGGCGTTTCCAGAAATCGCGGTTCATCATTCGCCTGAACGCCTGGTTCATATATTCGATGGTTGCTCTGAGGTCATCGACCTCACAGTTTCGGACGGTCAGCGTCAAGTAGATCCACTTTCCCTGAAGAAGGGATGGATAGTCGTCCAGCATTCGGTGGATTTTTCTGCAATGCTTTAAAGCTTTTCCCCATTGGCAAATGGGGCAACTTCGCAGTTTGGTTTACAGGCTCTTTCCGCGCCGAGCGTTGAGCGACTCACTGACACGTTCTTCAATCCGGCGTACCAGATCTTCGTCCAGCTGCTGGCTCGAGTGGGCGCTCATAAGCTCTATGCTGGCCCGCAGGCTGCCAATGAAGCTACGACAGCGACCGCACATCAGCAGGTGCATTTTCACAGACATCACCTTCCCGGTGCCCAGCTCACCGTCAATGTAATCGCTGGCGATGCGAGCCAGATCCCGGCACATTAACATTCGCCTGTCTCCTGAAATGTCTCAACCATCAGAAAGATTTTCTGCCGTGCCCGATGCAGGAGCACGCGCAGGTTAGAGGCGCTGACATCCAGAATGTTACACACGTCGTCGGATTTATGCTGATGCGCTTCGTACAACATCAATGCTGATCGCTGTGTTTCCGGCAGTGCGGACAGGTGTTGATCAAGGCAGTCGCTCAGTGCACCGTTCTCCATCAGTGCCTGGGCGGACTCATTGGTTTTCAGGCTCGGCGGTGTGGCCCAGCGACCATTGGGCGCAAAGCGGGCGGCGAGGTCAGGGTCCAGTGCTTCCGAAAAATCCGCGTTCACTTCCCTCTTGGTCTTTCGGAGATGATTCTTGGCCCGGTTTGCCACGATACGGTGCAGCCATGTCTTCAGGCCGGAACGGCCCTCAAATGTCTGAACGGCGTCGATAACCGTCACCCAGCAATCCTGGACAATTTCCTCTGCCGAGGCGTGATCAAGGTAAAAGCGGGCGACGGCCATCATGCCAGGGGTGTATAAACGCACAGCCTCGCGAAAGGCGCCCTGGTTTCCCGACTTCAGGCCGGTGATGAGGATGTCGTCGTCAGATTGATGTGTTGTGGTTTCCATTCCGTATACCTCAGGAGACCTGCGTTAGAGCGTTGTTATAAATATGTTATTGGACATCCAGAGCGGCCTGGACAACGGTATGTCTATAGTCGCAGCCATTCGTTCCAGTAATGATGAGTAACTGCTCAAAAAATTTTAGACCCGGGCTGCTGTAACATCCAGCGCTTTGGCGTGTCTCTCAGAGCAACCGTTTTCACTTTTAATTTATGGATTTAGCTATGAACTCCAAAAAGCTCGTTTTGCTGCTGGTTATCGGTGTCGTGGTTGCACTGTTTGTCAGTTTTGGCGGTCACGAGATACTCACGCTGGAAAACCTGCAGAAACACCAGTCTGCCATTGAACAGTGGATCAGTCAGAATTTGCTGGCGGCGGTGCTTGGGTTTGCTGGAGTGTATGTGGTGGTAACGGCGCTGTCGCTGCCCGGTGCGGCCATTATGACGCTGGCTGGCGGTGCCTTTTTCGGTAACGTCTATGGACTGGTTGCGGTATCCATTGCGTCGACCATCGGCGCCTCTCTTGCTTTTCTGGTGGCCAGGTTCCTGATGCGGGATACCTTGCGTGAGAAGTACGCGGAAACCGTTGCGAAAATGGACCGTGGTATCAAGAAAGACGGTGCATTCTATCTTGCCACCCTGCGACTGGTACCGGTATTCCCGTTTTTCCTGATCAATCTGGCCATGGGCCTGACAGGCATGAAACTGAAGACCTACGCTCTGGTGAGCTGGGTGGCAATGCTTCCGGGTACCTTTGTGTATGTAAACGCTGGCACGCAGCTGTCGACGATTGAAACGACCAGCGATATTGTGTCGGCCAATATTCTGTTGTCTTTCGCCCTGCTGGGCGTGTTCCCGCTGATCGCCAAGTTTGTGGTCGGTTTCATTCGCAAGCGCCGGGTGTACGCCGGCTGGCAGAAACCCGAGTCGTTTGATTACAACCTGCTGGTGATTGGCGGTGGCTCGGCGGGCCTGGTGTCGGCGTACATTGCCGCAGCAGTTAAGGCCAAGGTGGCGCTGATCGAGAAAGACAAAATGGGCGGAGACTGCCTCAACACCGGTTGCGTGCCGTCCAAGGCGCTGATTCGCAGTGCCAAGGCGGCCGACACCCTGCGCCAGGCGAATCGTTATGGCCTGGAGTCGGTACCGGTAAAAGGCTCCTTTGCCACTATCATGGCGCGGGTGAAAGAAGTCATCGCCAAGGTGGAACCCCACGACTCGCCCGAGCGCTTCCGCAAACTGGGTGTTGACTGCATCTCCGGTACCGCCAGCTTCGTATCGCCCTGGGAGCTGGAAGTGGTCCATAGCGACGGTCACACCGAGCGCCTGACTGCGCGCAGTATCGTGGTGGCCACTGGGGGCAAGCCGGCAGTGCCGCCCATTCCCGGTTTGGCGGACATGGAGCCGCTGACATCGGACAATCTATGGTCCCTGCAGACCCAGCCTGAGCGCTTGCTGGTACTTGGTGGCGGCCCCATTGGCTCGGAACTGGCCCATGCCTTTGCGAGGCTTGGCAGCAAGGTGATCCAGGTGGAAATGGGCGAGCGTTTGCTGGCCAAGGAAGATGCCGATGTCTCCGAGGTCATCCGGAAACAGTTTGAACAGGATGGCATTGATTTGCGGCTTAACCACGCCGCCAAGGAGTTCGCTGTCGAGGACGGAGAAAAGGTGGCCTACTGCGAGTTCAACGGCGAGCGCGTGAGGATCGCGTTTGACCAGGTTCTGGTAGCTGTTGGTCGTGCCGCTCGAACCGACGGCCTGGGACTGGAAAAGATTGGGGTGGAAACCCTGCCCAATGGCACTGTGCCGGTGGCAGAAGACATGAGCATGCGCTTCCCCAACGTCTTTGCCTGTGGCGATGTGGCCGGGCCCTATCAGTTTACCCACGCGGCGGCTCACCAGGCCTGGTACGCGGCAGTGAACGGTCTGTTTGGCGAGTTCAAGCGTTTCCAGGTGGATTACCGGGTGATGCCCTGGGTGACCTTCACCTCGCCGGAAGTGGCGAGGGTCGGTCTCAGCGAGGCCGAAGCCAAGGAAAAAGGTGTGGCATACGAAGTCACCCGCTATGGCCTGGACGATCTGGATCGTGCCATTGCTGAGAGTGAGGATTACGGTTTTATCAAGGTGCTCACGCCGCCAGGGAAGGACAAGATTCTGGGTGCCGTCGTGGTCGGTGTGCACGCCGGCGAGATACTGGCCGAGTTCACCCTGGCCATGAAGCACGGCCTGGGCCTGAACAAAATTCTGGGCACTATCCACCCTTACCCGACCTGGAACGAATCAGCCAAGTATGCCGCTGGAGAGTGGAAGCGCGAACACGCGCCCCAGGGCATTCTCAAACTGCTTGAGAAACTTCACGGCTGGCGCCGTGGCAAACAGGCCGGCGACAAGGCCGGCCGGGAAGTAACAACGTAAAACAGAATAAGTGCAGGTGTTACAGGGCCTGCACCTTTTTTGGCACTCATAGATTCATCGTCAACACGGAGCAGCTATGCCCCTGACCCAAACCGCCGAAAGACGTATTCCCGCCGTGGAAGTGCTGGAACCGAGGGCCCGCGACAGCTGGACCCACACCCGCAACGGCGACCCGCGCGGCTACATTGATTCCGACAAGCTCAAGGAACTGTGGATTCATACCGGCACCGCCTGCAACCTGGCCTGCCCGTTTTGCCTGGAAGGGTCACACCCCGGCGATGGCCGTATTCCGGGCATGAAGTTGAGCGACGTGAAGCCCTTTATCCACGAAGCGCTGGATATGGGGGTGGAGCAGTTCTCCTTCACCGGCGGTGAGCCATTCGTGATCAAGGATTTTATCAATATCCTCGATTACGCCAGCCAGCACCGTCCCTGCTTTGTCCTGACCAATGCCACGGACCCGCTGCTCAAACGCCGCCATCAGGTGCTGCCATTGCTGGACAACGCCTACCCGATCCATTTCCGCGTCAGCCTGGACTTTCCTGACCGGGCCCGCCATGACGTGGACCGGGGTGAAGGCAGTTTCGATAAGGCATTGGAGGGTATTCGCTGGCTGGTCGACCAGGGTTTTCAGGTATCGATTGCTCGCCAGACCGATCCGGATGAGGTTCCGGCGGATGTGGAAGCGGCTTTCCGCGAGATTCTGCGGGACTGGGACATTCCTGAAACGCTGGCATTCACCGCGTTCCCTGATCTGGGGACGCCCGGCTCAGAAGACGGTAGCCCGGAGATTACCGAAACCTGCATGGAGAAATACCCCACCAAGGAGGCGCGGTCGCACTTCATGTGCACTTATACGCGCATGCTGGTGAAGCGGGATGACCGGGTGCGGGTGTATGCCTGTACGTTGGTGGATGACGATCCGCAGTATGACCTTGGCGGGACGCTGGCGGAGAGCATGGATGAGCGGATTATGTTGCGGCATCACCGGTGTTTTGCCTGTTATCGGTTTGGGGCTAGTTGTTCGGCGCCTGGGTGATTCTTTTTTAGGACTGGTTGCTGGGAGTTGGCGGTCTGGGGGCGGTTGAATGACTGCAATTCGCTGGATTAGAACAAAGAACGGACGAGGAAAAGACAGACAATGAACTTTACGGAAGCGACCCTGTTTTGGGGGTTTTTGGTGGTTTATGGGGTGGTGATGTATGTGTTGTCGCCCAAGAGCAAGAACGCCAATTCGTTCTACAAGGGGGCGGATGATCAGGGTAACCCGGTAAGTCAGTGGTCGCTGACGGCGAGTATTTTCATCAGTTGGATCTTTGCCAAGTCGGTGACCAACGCGGCCAACCTGGGGGCTGCCTATGGTGTCACCGGCGGTCTGGCGTACGCCAGTTACTGGCTGTCGATTCCCGTGGCCGGCTACATCATCTATTTGATTCGGACCCAGACCGGTGCCCGCAGCCTGCAGGATTTCCTCACGTCGCGCTTTGGCCGGCTGGCCAGTCTGGCGTTTGCAGCGGCCATCCTGATCCGTCTGTATAACGAAGTCTGGAGTAACACCGCTGTGGTGGGCGGCTATTTCGGGCTGCCCGGTGAGTGGGAGTATTACTCTGCGGCGATGCTGTTTACTGTCTTTACCCTCGCCTACAGCCTGAAAGGTGGCCTGCGGTCGTCGATCTTCACGGATGTGATTCAGGCGTTCGTGTTTGTGTTCTTTGTCGGCGCGGTGCTGTTCCTGATTGTCCCGGCCAATGACACCAGTGCCCTGCTCACCGACGGTGAGTTCAAGCTCAATGCCGGCTTTGACCTGTTGCTCGTCGCGCTGTTGCAGATGTTCAGCTACCCCTTCCACGATCCGGTGCTAACCGACCGCGGCTTTGTGAACAAGGAAAAAACCATGCTGAAGAGCTTCGTGGTGGCCGGGCTGTTGGGCTTTGTGGCGGTGTTTATCTTCAGCCTCGTCGGTGTTCACGCCCGGCTCAATGGCATTGAGGCCATGGGTAATGCGCCCGCGGCTGTCGGACAATCGCTTGGATTGGCGGCGCTCTTCTTCATGAGTGTGGTGATGATGACCTCCGCCGGCTCCACGCTGGATTCCACCTTCAGTTCACTGGCCAAGTCCCTGGCGGTGGATCTGCCACGGCTGGCGAAACGTGCCAAAGACCGGTTGCCAAGCGTTCGCGTGGGCGCGGTGATCATGATTGTGTTCGCGCTGCTGGGTAACCTGCCGATGTTTGCCGGCACCGACATTCTCAAGGCCACCACCATTTCCGGCACCATGGTGATGGGGCTGGCACCGGTGTTCCTGTTCTACGGGTTTACCCGCTGGTCGCCCTGGAGCTTCCATCTCAGTTTCTGGACCGGCCTGGGCCTGGGTGTGCTGCTGGCAACGGGGCTGATTCCCGCCAGTTGGGCCATCGGTGACGGCAAATACGCCATGCTGCTGGGAGTAAACGCCTACGGCTTCCTGATCTGCACCGCCGGTTTCTTTGTGCCGCTGGTCGTCCGCCGGCTTGCCGGGCGCTCTCTGGCGGCCGGGGAGGTTTAGGAGGTGGTGTCGTGACCGAGGGCCGGAGTTGTCCGCTGGCGTATCGCTACGATCCGGCGTCGCTGTGTGCTGAGCCGCAACAGGTGGCCGGGGACGTGCTGTATGTTATCGGTGGCCTGTACGGAAATTCCCTTGCCCTGGATGAAATCGAGCGATTGGCACGGGCGGAGGAGCGCCAGGGCCGCCGGGTGACGCTGGTGTTCAACGGGGATTTTAACTGGTTCAATGCCGCCGACGGACTGTTCCGGGAGATCAACAATCGGGTGCTGGAGCACACCGTCAGTTTGGGCAACGTGGATTATGAGCTGGCCAACCCCAACGACGGCGCCGGCTGCGGCTGTGCCTATCCGGATTTCGTGGATGAGGGCGTCGTGGCACGTTCCAACGCCATTATGGAGCGGCTGCAGGGGGTGGCCGGGGAGCATTCCGATATTCAGGCGCGGTTATCCCTCTTGCCCCGTTACCGCTGCCTTATATTTGGAGGCCTAAAGGTTTTGGTGATTCACGGCGATCCGGAGTCCCTCGCCGGCTGGGGGTTGGCCCATGAATCCTTTGTGGCTGGTAACGAGGCGAAGCTGACGGAGTGGTTCCTGGCCAGCGGTGCTGATGTGATTGTCTCCACCCACACCTGCCTGCCAGTACTGTGGTCGGGCATGGTGAACGAGCGACGTTGTGTGGTTGCCAACAACGGGGCAGCCGGAATGGGGAATCTGCGGCAGGACCCCCGTGGGCTGATCACCCGGATCGGTCTGGCGAGCCCCGTGGCTGAGCCGGTTGCCGGTTTTGAGCGGCAGGGCCTGAATGTCTCACTGTTACCCGTGGACTATGACGTCGACGCCTGGTTAACGCAGTTTGACCGGCTCTGGCCGGCGGGTTCGGCCGCCGCTGTGTCGTACCGGGACCGGATCGTTGGAGGGACTTCGATAACCGCAGACGATATTACGTTTCCCCCTGGAAGGGCCTCTATAGGGTAACGAATTTGTCACTGGCGGTTGGTGTAATAATGTCTATTCTGAAGGTGAGAGGTAGCCATCGGGGCTGGCGGCCCCGGAGCGCCGACTTGAAATATATTTTGTGGTCTATATAATTTAACGCTAACTTTTTGAGGCGAATCGATCACGTTATGACATCAGAAGGCTCGAATACCACCGCCATCACCCTCCGCACGCCGGTCAAGGATGATGGCTACAGGCTTCACCAGCTGGTGGCACAATGCCCCCCGCTGGACCCTAACTCGATCTACTGCAACCTCCTGCAGTGCAGCCATTTTGCCGAAACCGGCGTGGCCGCGGAGATAGACGGCGATCTGGTCGGCTTTATTTCCGGATATGTACCCCCCCAACAGCCCGAAACCGTTTTTGTCTGGCAGGTGGCCGTTCACGAGAAAGGTCGTGGGCAGGGTCTTGCCAAGCGGATGTTGAAGGCGATTGTGGCCAGGGACGCGTGTAAAGACGTGACCCACATGGAAACCACCATCACTGAAGACAATGAGGCTTCCTGGGCGCTGTTCCGGTCCTTTGCCCGTGACATGGGTGCTGAACTGACTTACCACGAGCACTTTGAGAAAGACACCCACTTTGGCGGCAAGCACGACTCCGAGTTCCTGCTCCGCATCGGGCCTTTCACAAAGACGGTGTAGCAGCCTTCCCGAACGACCGATCCCCCTGTTTGGACTAGCCGGCAGATTGCTGAGGTGAATCTGTCACAACGGCTTCAACCAACGTGCTACCGCACAGTTACCTCGAACCTGACATGCTAAGAGGCAAGACAATGGAACTTTTCAAGTCGACCGAATCCGAAGTACGCGTTTATTCCCGTGCCTTTCCGGTGATCTTTAACCGTGCCAAGAACGCGCACCTGTACACCGAAGATGGCAAGGAATACCTGGACTTCCTGGCCGGCGCCGGGTCACTGAACTATGGCCACAACAACGACATTCTCAAGAAAGCGCTGCTCGAGTACATTGAAAGCGATGGTGTCAGCCAGGGCCTGGATATGTTTACCACCGCCAAGCACGATTTCATTGAGTCGTACAAGAAGCACATCCTGGACCCCCGTGGCCTGGACTACAAAATGCAGTTTACCGGTCCTACCGGCACCAACTGCGTGGAAGCGGCCCTGAAACTGGCTCGCAAGGTGAAAGGCCGCAATGGCATCGTGTCCTTCACCAATGGCTTCCACGGCGTCACCATGGGCGCGGTCGCGGCCACAGGCAACAAGCACCACCGTGGTGGCGTTGGCACCCCGCTGGGGAATGTGGACTTCATGTTCTATGACGGCTACCTGGGTGAGAACGTAGATACCCTGGAAATCATGGACAAGGTGTTGTCCGACGGCTCCTCCGGCTTTGAACTGCCGGCAGCGGTCATCGTTGAAGCGGTCCAGGGCGAAGGCGGATTGAACGCCGCCCGCGCTGAATGGCTGCAGGGCCTCGAGAAGCTGTGCAAAAAGTACGACATTCTGTTGATCGTCGACGATATCCAGGCAGGGAACGGCCGTACCGGCGAGTTCTTCAGTTTCGAATTTGCGGGCATCAAGCCGGATATCGTAACGGTATCCAAGTCGTTGAGCGGTTACGGCCTGCCGATGGCCCTGGTGCTGTTCAAGCCGGAGCTTGATGTCTGGGGGCCGGGCGAGCACAACGGCACCTTCCGGGGCAACAACATGGCCTTTGTAACCGCCCGCGCAGCGGTCGAGACCTACTGGAAAGACGATGCCTTTGCCAATGAAGTGAAAGCCAAGACCGAGGTTCTGGCTGAAGGGCTGCAGGCAATCTGTGACAAGTACCCGGGCGAGTTCAGGATGAAAGGCCGGGGCATGATGCGTGGCATTGAAGCCACCGACGCTGAAGTGACGGACAAGATCACCGGTCGTGCCTTTGAGAAGGGCCTGATTATTGAAACCAGCGGCCCCAATGACGAAGTGATCAAATGCCTGATGCCGCTGACCACCAGCGAGGACGATCTGCGCAAAGGTGCTAAACTTCTAGGTCAAAGCGTGGACGAAATCATGCAGGAGGGAATGAGCAAGGCGTCCTGAGACGCCTGCCATCTCCCGACACTCATTCTGCAGGATAACGACGGTAACATTATGACTAGCGAACAACATACCGTAGAGAAAATCGGCGGCACCTCCATGAGCAATTATGAGGCGGTGCGCGACAACATCATTCTCGGCGGGCGCTCCAAGGACGACCTGTACCAGCGCATCTTCGTGGTCTCCGCCTATGGCGGTGTCACCGACGAATTGCTGGAGCACAAGAAAACCGGAGAACCGGGTGTCTATGCCCTGTTCGCCGATGCCGAGTCGGACTGGGCCTGGGGCGACGACCTCACCAAACTGATCCAGTTCCTGACCGACATCAATGGCGAGCTGTTCCCGGACCCCATGCTCAAGCAGCAGGCGGACCAGTTCATCACCGACCGCATCGAAGGCGTTCGCGGCTGCCTGATTGATCTGCAGCGTCTGTGTTCCTACGGGCAGTTCCAGCTTGAGGAGCATCTGCTGACGGTTCGTGAAATGCTGGCCGGTATCGGTGAGGCCCACAGTGCCTTCAACACTGCCCTGAAGCTTCAGCAGGAAGGCATCAATGCGCGGTTCGTGGACCTGACCGGGTGGCGCGACAATGAACTGTTGCCGCTGGATGAAAAGCTCAAGCAGGCATTCGACGCGGTGGACCTGAGCCGTGAGCTGCCGATCGTGACGGGGTATGCCCAGTGCAAGGAAGGCCTGATGCGTACCTTCGACCGGGGCTACAGCGAGATGACCTTCAGCCGGGTCGCGGTGATTACCAACGCCCGCGAAGCGATCATCCACAAGGAATACCACCTCAGTTCCGCGGACCCCAACATTGTCGGTGCGGACAAGGTCGTCCCCCTGGGGCGCACCAACTATGACGTTGCTGACCAGTTGGCGAACCTCGGTATGGAAGCGATCCACCCGCGCGCTGGCAAGGGCATGCGTCAGAACGAGATTCCGCTGCGGGTGATGAACACCTTCGAGCCGGAGCACACCGGTACCCTGATCACCGGCGACTACGTCAGTGAAAAGCCTCAGGTAGAGATCATCGCCGGTAATAAAGGCGTGTTTGCCATTGAGGTGTTCGATCAGGACATGCAGGGTGAGCCCGGTTCCGACCGTCGCATTCTGGAAGTGCTGGGTCGCTTCAAGGTGCGTTTCGTATCCAAGGACACCAACGCCAACACCATTACCCACTACGTGGACAGTACGCTCAAACACGTCAAACGGGTGGTCAGGGCGCTGAAAGACGAGTTTCCCAACGCCGAAATCAGCACTCGCAAGGTGGCGATCGTGTCTGCCATTGGCAGCGATATCAAGGTGTCGGGCATCCTGGCTCGGTCAGTCAAGGCCCTGGCGGACGAGGATATCAGCGTTCTGGCCCTGCACCAGTGCATGCGGCAGGTGGACATCCAGTTCGTAGTGGACGAAGACGCCTATGAGAAGACCATTGTGGCGCTTCACGGCGCGCTGATTGAGCCTCACAACCACGAGTACGCGATTGTTGCAGCGTAACCTGCTGGTTTCTCTACGTCGGTAATTGCCACAACGGACAGTCTGTGCCCCCGGCAACGGGGGATCCATGACGCTGTTCCGCGCGTATTCTCTGGAAATTCGCGATCGGAACCTGTGCCATGACTGACGTTCAGAGCCCGGGGCCGTCTCCGACCATAGCCCATTCCGGCGAAACGGAATCCCTGGTAGGGCTGTACTTCAGGGATGCGTCCCGTTACGAATTGCTCACCAATGAGGGCGAGCGCCGACTTTCACGGCGCCTGACCTTCTGCTATCGGATCATATCTACCGAGCTTGCCTTGCCGGAAGGCACCCCTCAGACATTCCGCGAAGTGGTTGGAAGCCTGGGCGACGCCTGTGCTTTTTCGAGGCGGTGTCGTCGTGCCTACCATCTCGCCACCGCCAGTCGTCAGCGGCTGATTCGCAGCAATCTCCGGCTCGCGGTGCACATCGCAAGGCGCTACGCCAACCGCGGCATTCCCATGTCGGATGTCATTCAGGATGCCAATGTCGGTCTGATCAAGGCCGTGGAGCGGTTTGATCCTACCAAGGGCTTTCGTTTCTCGACCTATGCCTACTGGTGGATCAGCGAAGAGGTGAAGCGGTGCATGAAGCGTGGAACCCGGCTTGTGCATACCCCTGAAAACGTGGTCGATGAAATCCGCCTGTTGCAGAAAAAATCCCTGGTACTGCACCAGACATTGGGCCGCACGCCGTCGCAGACCGAACTGGCGCGGGAGATTGAGGTGTCGCCTTCCCGCATTGGTGAGCTGCGGGCGCTGGCCAGTCTGGAAGTGTCAGTGGATCTGCCGGTGGGCATGGAGGGTGGCATTACGCTGGGTGACAGCCTCAGTGCAGACGATCAGTCCGCGCCGGACCACGACATGGCCCAGCGTGACCGCAAACGGACACTGACCGCTCTCTTGGCGGAACTGAGTTCGCGGGAAAAGGATGTCCTGGCCAGGCGTTACGGCCTGGGCCTCCCAGAACCGGAAACCTTGCAGGTGATCTCCGATGACCTGGGAATAAGCCGGGAGCGGGTGCGGCAGATAGAGAAATGCGCCCTGAAAAAGTTACGGGGCCGTTTTATCGACCCTAACGACGAGCTCCGGGGCTAGTATTCAGGGCCGGTATCGACCGGCTTAGCCCTGGGCCAGAATGAACCAGGCGCCCGCCGCTACCTGGCACGCCAGGACAACAGCTGTCAGTCCCAGCCGCAACTTCAGATACCAGTCCGGCCAATAACCCCTCATCCAGCGAGCGTCGACCACATACAGCGCGACATAGGCCAGCGTGTAAACCAGGATCTGGCCGGCAATGGGCAGCAGCAGACCAATGCCGGCGGTGATGAAGAACACTTGGCTCAACAACATGGTTACCAGAGGGGAAATCGGGTAGCAGCGATTCTCAAGCTGCATGGCCAGTGGCCAGTAGATGCCCGCCATAAAGCCCAGAATGCCCGCGCTGTACAGGTAGAAATAGCGGGAGATGGCCAGGCTCTGTTCAGGCAACGCAAAGAGTCCGAAAATGGCGGCAAGGAAAGGCAGCAGCCCGCCAATGCCCACGACGATCGCCAGTCTGGCGACGGCAATCACGAGTGCTTCCCCTGAACCCGAATCCTCATTGGTTCGATAGCGGCGGGCTCCGTGCCCACCAACTCAATGGCCGGGTTGATCGACTGCCTGAGTTCTTCCAGGGTTATTCTCACCGTATGACTCTCACCGTAAAACGCGGGGATGATGTGCTACCCACGGACTTACGAGCAACGGATCGTTTGGGATCATTCCAGTCGTGTAACGCCGAGGAAATAATAGTCAGACATTGTCCGCGAGCTCACGGCAGGCGGCGTGTTGAGGGCACTGAACGAGGTGGTCATTGACCATGCCCGTGGCCTGCATGAAGGCATATACAATGGTGGGCCCCACAAAGTTGAAGCCGCGTTTTTTCAGTGCCTTGGACATGGCTTCGGCCTCGGGCGTGTAAACCGGCACGTCGGCAAAACGCTGCCAGTGATTCTGGATAGGCTCTCCACCGACAAACGACCACAGGAAGTTACTGAACGAGTGGCCCTGATCCCGTAGCTCCAGGTAGCCCCGGGCGTTGCGGATGATGGACTCGACTTTCAGGCGGTTACGGACGATGCCAGTGTCCTGCATCAAGGCGTCGACTTTGGCCTCGTCATAACGGACGATTTTTTCAGGGTCGAAATGGTCGTAGGCGGCGCGGTAGTTGTCCTGTTTCTTGAGTATGGTGATCCAGCTCAGGCCCGCCTGCTGGCCATCCAGGCACAGCTTCTCAAACAGCGCCAGGTCGTCGTACTCGGGGCGGCCCCATACGGTGTCGTGGTAGTGAACGTAGAGCGGGTCATCGCCACACCAGGGGCAGCGTTGTTGATTGTCCATAGTCCTGCCTTCTCGTCTGAAGTTGGTGGAGCGGTGCGGGTTACGGCTGTAGACGGTCGATGTGCCAGCGATCGCCCTGCCTGACGTATTCAAAGCGGTCATGCAGGCGGCTTGGCCGCCCCTGCCAGAACTCGATTCGTTCCGGCACCACGCGGTAACCGCCCCAGAAATCGGGTAGCGGGATCGTCCCGTCCTTGAACCGGCGTTTCATCTCGGCCACTTTCTGTTCCAGCAATCCGCGGGAGTTGATCGCCCTGCTCTGTTCCGATACCCAGGCACCGATCTGGCTGCCCCGGGGGCGAGAGGTGAAGTACCTCAGGGATTCGGATTTGCTGACCTTTTCCACATGGCCCTGAATCCGCACCTGGCGGTTCAGCCCGATCCAGGGGAACAGCAGGGCGGCTTTTGGATTTTCTGCCATTTCGTGGGCCTTGCGGCTGCCGTAGTTGGTATAGAACACAAAACCGGCGTCGTCGAAGTATTTCAACAGGACGGTCCGTATGTCGGGCATGCCGTCTCCGCCTGAGGTGGCCAGTGACATGGCATTGGGCTCGAGAATGCCGGCCTCACGGGCATTCTCGAACCAGACCTGGAATTGTCTGACGGGGTTGTCATCAAGGGCATCGCGCTCAAGGCCTTCGCTTTCGAAGTCTCGGCGCATATCGCTAATATCCATCCGGGTTTCCTGAATGAGGGATTTCGTTGCCTGAGTCAGTGAAAACAGAATATCGGGTTCGTTGCCCCATGTCAGTCCATCACCCTCTATAACCCCCCATCACCCTCCTCATCACCCTCCCCATCAACCCATCCGGCTGACAAACCGGTGACTGGCGGGCTATCCTTGGTGGATAGATTGGCGACAGATCGCGCCTGTCAGCAATGGACAACAAGGAGAGCCCGGTGCCTGCGAACCGCAAACGACGATTGTCTGCCAGAAATATCTCGATAGTGGTACTGGTTCTGGTGGTGATCTATGCCATCGCCGGGTTTGCGCTATTGCCGTGGTGGCTGGAGCGAACGCTGCCGGAGCGGCTGGAACAACACATGGGGTGGAAGGCCGAGATTGAAGAGGTCCAGGTGAACCCCTTCGCCATGAGCGTTGAAGCCGTCGGCCTGGAGGCCAGGGACGCTGAAGGCGAACCGGTGGTTGCCTTTGACAGCCTTTACGCCAACCTCGGGGTTTGGCGATTGCTCACCGGAATTGTCGCGCTGCAGGACATCGAACTGGAAGACCCTTACGTTCGCCTGGATTTGCTGGAGGACTACAGTGTCAACTTCGCCCGGGATTGGCAGGCCCATAATCCGGGTAGCGAACAACCGGCGCCCGAGGAGGCGGATTCCGGAGAACCGCCCAGAATCTATTTTGACCGGATCAGGGTCTCGGGTGGCGAACTGCTGTTCCGGGATTTCAGCCAGCAAGGCGAGGAAGAGTTCCGGGTTACGCCTCTGGATCTGGCATTGAACGATCTGGCTACCTGGCCCCGTGAGGACGCCGACAGCAACTATTACCTGCTGGCGGCAGTCGGCAGCCAGACTATTGAGTGGGAAGGCAGTCTGAGTATCGCCCCTCTCTATTCAAAAGGGTTCCTCAAACTGGGTGACGTGTCCCACGAAACCCTGCAGCATTTTCTCAAGCCCTATCTTCCCTATCAGCTTCGTAACGGCATTGTGACCCTTAGCTCGCAGTACGAACTGCGTTCTGCCGGTGAGCTGTATCTGACCACCTCGGAGGGCCAGCTCACGATCGACGATGTCGATCTCGGCGTTGAGGCTGATGCCGATGATGGGCTGCTGAGTGCGGATCGTCTGAGCGTAGGTGATATCCGTTTCGGGCTTAGCGAACAGGAGCTGTCCACTGGCACCGTGAACATCGATGGTGTCAGCCTGTCACTGCTCCGTGATGCGAACGGCCAGCTCAATCTTCTGGCGCCACTTCAGAATAGTGCGGACGAATCAGGTGGTGACGACACTGGCACAGGAGCGCCTTTCCGCTGGACGGTGGCCGGCGTGGAACTGGCCAACAGCGCCGTCAGTTGGCGGGACGAGCAGTCGCAACTGCCCGCAGAACTGGCCCTTGAGGACCTGTCGATCAGCATCGATGAGATCTCCCATCGCCTGGAGGAACCGGTCAATTACAACGCCAGTGGTGCGCTGAACGGTGGTGGGAAACTGTCGATCAATGGTCAGGCCACGTTGGCACCTTTCACGCTGGAAGCCGGGCTGTCTGGCAGCGGGATTGCCCTGTCGCAGTTTGGCGCCTATATCAACCAGGCGGCGAACCTGGATGTCAGGGATGGCCTGTTGTCTGTCGATGGCAATCTGGATCTGGATCAACAGCAAGACCCGCTGACGGGTACCTTTAGCGGCACTGGCGAGGTGGCCTCCCTGGATATGCGTCTTGGCGACAGCGATCAGCCCCTGATCCGCTGGCAGAGCGTGCGCCTGGAACCATTGGAGTACAACGTCGCGCCGGCACGGCTGCAGATTGGCACCATTACCCTGGTGGGTCCTGCGGTGAACGTGGTCCGTGACAGCAACGGCACTCATAATGTTGAACGGATTGTCAGGTCCTCGCCGTCGGACGAATCCGCGCCAGCTGGAGAAACAACCAGTAGCGACGGCGAACCCGGCTTCATCTTCCGCATTGGCCAACTGATGCTGGAAGAAGGTGCCATCTCCTACACCGATCGGACCCTGGACCCGACATTCGCAACCCGGTTCGACCAGTTGCGCGGCTCAGTAACCGGGCTTAGCAACGTGGCGCCGCAACAGGGCCAGATCTCGATCCAGGGGCGGGTTGGCGATGTGGCAACCATGACGCTGGATGGTTCCGTGGGCGCCCTGGGCACCGATGATACCAGCGATCTGAAGCTGACCATGGAGAACGTCTCTCTGCCCATGCTGTCACCGTATTTTGGCCGTTACCTGGGATACAGCGTGGACAGTGGCAAGCTCAAGCTTGATCTGGATTATGAGTTTTCCGGCAGCCGTCTGGATGCTGCCAACAGCGTCATCCTGGATCGGCTGGAGCTTGGAGGCCCCGTTCCGAGTGACGAGGCCGTCAGTGCACCGGTCAAGCTTGGTCTGGCGTTGCTGCGTGACCGGCAGGGTGTCATCGATATCAACCTGCCCATCAGCGGAGATCTGGAAAGCCCGGACTTCAGTATCGGTCAGGTTGTCATGAGGACATTCGTAAACCTCGTTGCCAAAGCCGCTACGTCGCCATTCAGCATGCTGGGTTCGATTGCGGATTTTGCGGGCCTGTCGGGAGAAGAACTGGGCAATGTGCGTTTTGAAGCGGGGCGCACCGAGCTTGCCGATGGGGAAGGCGTCAAACTGGAGGCACTGGGCAAGGCCTTGAATGAACGCCCTGGTCTGGCGCTCAATGTTCGTGGAGCGGTCGCACCAGAGGCAGACGGAGACGCGTTACGGCGGCAGAAACTGTTCGAGCAACTGGACATAGCGGATGGAGCTTCCGCGTCTACACGTATCGCTCGGCTTGAGAAGGCGTACGCGGATTCGGATTACGTGGCGTCGGTGGAAGCTTTCCGAAACGACGTTGCCGGCGGGAACGCAGAACCCGGCGAACAGGAATGGGAGCAGGCGCTGGTGAAGCGACTGATAGCCGATGTGGAACTGCCACCGGAGGCTTTGGGCAACCTGGCAACATCCCGGGGCGTATGGCTCCGGGAGCAAATGCTGCAGGAGCATGGAGCATCAGAAAATCAGGTATACCTGCTTGACCCTGTGCGCGACGCGACGGCCGATGAGGCCGGCACTGTCACCGTCAGCTTTGAGCTGGATGTGCGGTGACAGCGGCTGGGATCAAGGCGCTGCTGGCTCGGGGATGCCTGGCGGCAACTGGAGGTCGCGTTTATCGACAAATTGCTGGTACCGCCCGTCTTTGAACAGCGGCGACAGCAGTTGCTCCAATGTGGCTGCGTCGATGGGGCCGTTGTCCCGTGCCATGATATGGAGGAGATAGGTCTGATCGGGGGTATCGGACACCAGGAACCTGTCACTGTCCTCGGGGTTGTCGTTCAGGTGGCTCTGTAGATAGGAGCGACTGACCACAGCCACTTCGGCCAGTGACGGACGGTCCGCCTTGATCAGGTCAAGATTACGGCTGTGGCTATGGGAGAACTCGATATTGAATCGTTTCTCAAGCTCGGCGTTATCCGTAGACAGGCCGGCGAAGCCATAGTGATAGCCCGAGATAGCAACGAGCTGTCGCTCGGTGACGTTGTCAAAGAAGCTTTGGTCACGGCCGGGTTTGTTGAGGGCGACATAGACGTCTTCGTCCATCAGAATTGGTCGGGTAGCGTTAACAGGCAGGTTTTCCCAGCCCCAGCTCGGGTTCTCAAAGAAAATAACGTCGTACAATCCGGCGTGGAAATCCAGGTGTCTGCGTTTTGGGGAAGTGTAGACAATCCGGAACGTGACCTTGTCGTTAGTTGAATCCAGCTCTCTTAACAGGTCACCGAGTAAGCCCTCCACCTTGTTTTCACTGTTCACACTGGCCACCGGAGGGAAATTATAAACGCCGACAGCGATGTTGGTCTGGGCCGAAACAGTGGTTGTAACACCGAGAGTCAGTGTTAAGCCCAGTATCAGAAGGGTGACTTTCAGCGGATGTCTGCGCTTTAATCCGAGTTGGAGTTTCAAGGTAGAGTGCTTCCCGGCATCAAGGTTTGAACGTCCATTCACATTACCACTATTTAATCTTAGTCAGAAGAGGCCAACAATAAACTCATGCAAAACGTGAAGCGCCCATTATGAAACGCCCTCTCAGTCATTTTTTTGCCTATGTGTCTCGCCTGCGGTGGATCAAGCGATGGGGGCTGATGCGCAACGCGATTGAGGAAAATGTCGCCACTCATTCCTGGGAGGTGGCTACCCTGGCCCATGCGCTTGCGATTATCCGTAACCGGCATTTTGGCGGGCAGGTCAACGCTGACCGGATCGCTGCCGCAGCGCTCTACCATGATGCCACAGAGGTTATTACAGGCGATATGCCGACACCGGTCAAATACCATTCGCAGGTTATGCGGGAAGCGTTCGGAGACATCGAGCACAAGGCGGAGGCCGAGCTACTGGCGCTGCTACCGGCGGACCTGCAGGAGGATTTTGCGCCCTATGTTCGCGAATCCGGATGGGAGCAGGAGGAGAAGGAATTGATCAAGGCGGCCGACCGGCTCTCGGCGTTGTTGAAATGCCAGGCTGAGATACAGGCGGGCAACAAGGAGTTTGAGCCTGCGGCGGGTCACATCCTGAAAAAGCTGGAGGATGACGCCCTGCCGGAAGTGATGTATTTCCTGGAAGTGTTTGCGCCGGGTTATCAGCGGCCCCTCGACAACCTCCTGGAATAGAGGTTGCCGAAGCCGCTGAGTGTCCGGATGTTCTAGCTGTTGCCGGCTGACGCCACCATGCCACCGCGCAGGCCATCCTGTTTCACGCTCTGGCACACGATGTCTTCGGGGCTGCCTGCCAGTTCCCGGAACATGCCCATGGAACCCAGCAGGGCGGATGACTCGTAGGGCACGAAGACCCGTTCCCCTTCCTTGGCCATGTTCGGCAGTACCTTGATGTAGCTTTGCCCCAGCAAATAGCCGATAACGGTCTGCTTGTTCTCTTCGGTGTCACCCATGGCACTCAAGACCAGGCGAATGGATTCCTGCTCACCCTGGGCACGCAGGATGGCAGATTCCTTGTCGCCCTGAGCGTTGAGAATGGCGGATTCCCGCTGGCCCTGGGCCATGGCAATAGCGGCGGACTTCTCACCTTCGGCCTCGGTCACCGTGGCGCGACGCTTACGCTCGGCGGCCATCTGCAGGCGCATGGCTTCTTCCACCTCTTCCGGCATGCTGATGTCCTGAACTTCAACGCGAGTCAGCTTCACACCCCACTTTGACGCCGCTTCTTCCATTTCGGCCTGGATGGCGTTGTTCACTTCGCTACGGGATTCAAACAGCTTGTCCAGCTCCATCTTACCCACCACGGAGCGCAGGGTGGTTTTGGCCAAAACCTCGACCGCCTGGCTCATGTTGGCCACTTCGTAAACCGCACGGCGTGGGTCGATAATCTGGTAGTAAAGCGCGCCGTTGATGTTTACGGTGACGTTGTCGGTGGTTACCACCGGCTGTCCGGGGAAGTCCATGACGGTTTCGCGGCGGTCAATGCGGGTTTCGAAACTGCTGCTTGGATGATACTCGTCGCCGATGCGCACGTAGCGGGTCATGGTGATGGCGCGCGGGCGCTCAATGAAGGGGATGATGATGTTAACACCACTCTCCAGTATGCGATTGAATGACCCTAGCCGCTCGATCACCATCACTTCGGACTGGCGCACAATCACCAGGCCCTTGGCGATGATGAAAATGCCAATGACGACGAAAATAAGGCTGATCACCAGCCCCGGGGAAACCACGTTTTCCATGTTTACTGCTCCTTTTTAGTGATCGTGTGAACAACGGCAGTGGTGCCGTCAAAACGTTCGAAAGTAACCTCGGTGCCTGCGGGCAGTTCGGTCATGCCGGTATCGCTGGTACGCAGGCGATAGAAGTCGCCGTTGACCTTGATGCCACTGGCGCCGTCAAAATCGCGCTTCAGCGTGCGATACTGCTTGCCCTGCTCGACGCCGGTGCCGGTTGTCCCGTAAGCGACACCCTTGGGGGAAAACCTCGGTTTGATCCAGCGAATGGCAATGGGTACCAGAATGCCCGAAAACACGCCCATACCGACCAGTTGCCATTCGAAAGGCGCGCCGAGAGCGGTCAACAGCGCCGTTAAAGCAGCTGCGATCCCCAGTGCCAGTAGCACCAGCACACCAGACGTCAGTTCTGCGAGACTCAATACGAGGGCGAGTATCAGCCAGAAATGCGTGAGACTCCATTCCATACAGCAACATCCACTAGTGACAGGAAAAAGGGTTGGCCAGGAGATTGTAACCAAACCCGGCCAACGTCGTCCCGGATTGTGCACATTCGTGGGGACGGAGTCACGATATTCGTGGTGTTGCTGAACCCCGGGTATCGGGTGGCCCGAATGCCCCGGTCATAGGCGCGCTTTTGCCATATCCAGCGGCCCGACACCTGTTAGAGTAAGCAACACATCGCACAACAAGAGGTCATCGTCCATGAAAGATCTGAACAACAGGGTAGCCGTGGTTACCGGCGCGGGTTCCGGCATAGGCCGGGCGCTGGCCGTGGCACTGGCGGAAAAGGGCTGTCGCCTGGCGCTTTCCGATGTCAACGAGACAGGCCTTGCGGAAACCGCAGCTGGCTGTAGCGGGGCGGAAGTTCGCACCTATACCCTGGATGTCTCAGACCGGGATGCCATCTACGCTCATGCTGAGCAGGTCGCCAGGGATTTCGGCCAGGTGAACCTGGTGATTAACAACGCCGGCGTTGCCCTGTCCGCATCTGTGCGGGAGATGACCGACGATGACTTCAAGTGGATCATGGACATCGATTTCTGGGGCGTGGCCCATGGTACCCGGGCCTTCCTGCCGCACCTGATCGCCTCCGGGGATGGTCACGTGGTGAATATTTCCAGCGTGTTCGGACTTATTGGCGTACCCAAGCAAAGCGCTTATAACGCGGCTAAATTCGCAGTTCGTGGCTTTACCGAGTCACTGCGCCAGGAAATGAAGCTGGAAAAGCAGTCGGTCGCGGTGAGCTGCGTTCATCCCGGTGGCATCCGCACCAACATTGCGAATGCGGCGCGTATGGGTAAATCGGAGAACGCCGAAGCCCAGCGCAAGGGCTTCGACAAGATCGCCATGACCACTCCGGAAAAGGCGGCGAATATTATCGTCCGTGGCATTCTGAAAGATGAATCCCGAATTCTGGTCGGGCCCGATGCCTGGGGTATCGATGCCCTGAACCGGGTTCTGGGGTCCGCCTACCAGCCTCTGGTTGAGCGTTTTTCGCGGAAAAATCTTTACGTCTGAAACCCTTTTTCATGCTTGCCGTATTTCGGTGGTTTCGCGGCAGTTCGCCGGGATGATTGAAGCCCAGTGACTGCCGCTGTATATTTTGCATACAGCCACCGATATTCCAATCTCGCTGTATTTCAGGGAAAGAGGCAGCATGAACACTCCCCAGCACCCGGACCTTGGTGCGTCGCTTGAACAAAGCCGCTCAGGCCTCCGGGACACCCACCGTCGTTCGTTGATGCGAGCACTGTTTCTCGTGACCGCCTCTGCACTGGTGGTTTTTGGCTGCCTGCAGATTCTGAACGGCTATATCTGGCTCGCGACGGGGGAGCTCATTGCGAGCCTTATCCTTTTCTTTGGGGTTACCCGAATCAATCGCACACCTCGTCTCCAGGTCTGGATCTACAGTTATCTGGTGACGGGATTTTCCTTCGCCTTGATGATCATGCTGGTACCCGAAGCCTCGGTGTCTGCCTTCGTGTGGGTGCTGATGATACCGGTTCTGGCGTATTTGCTGCTGGGAAAGAAAGAAGGTTTCCTGCTCAGCGCGCCGTTCGTGGTGGCGGGCTGCGTCACTTACTACTTCCACCTGGAGTTCGTCGCTGATGCCGGCGGCGTGATCGACCTGCTAAACATGGTGCTCTGCGCCATCCTGATGCTGAGTTTTATCCATCTTTATGAAGCCCGTCGTGAGGAAGCCGAGCAAAAATTGTTCACTCTTGCACAGACTGATGCACTCACAGGGCTGGCCAATCGTGCGAACTTCCAGAGCACCCTGGCCCGCACCATCGCAGAGTGTGCCCGCAGTGGCTCGGGATTTGCCCTGGTGATTATGGACATCGACCACTTCAAGGTAGTGAATGACACCATGGGCCATGACGCCGGAGACCACGTTCTGCAAAACATTGGCAAGCAGCTCACCGAACGTCTGCGGACCACCGACGCAGTGGGACGATTGGGCGGAGAGGAATTCGGGTTGATTCTGCGGGATGTGAAACTCGAGGATTCGTTCCAGTTAATGGACGAGTTGCGCCAGCGTATTGCCGACAGCGAACTTCCTTATGGTGATGCCCTGATCCGGGTGACCGCATCGTTCGGAATTGCGCATTATCCCGATCATGCCATCGAAGCCGAGTCCTTGTTCCGGATTGCCGACCGCTGCCTGTTCAGCAGCAAGCGGGCCGGGCGCAATCGGGTCGCCAGGGCGGGCCTTTCGCCGGTCAAAGGCCCGCTTGCGACAGCAAGGACTTAGTGATCATCCAGGGTTACTGACATACAGGGTTACTGAATAGTCCGGCGATTTCCCTTCTGATACTGCGGGGCAATGTACTCGTTGATCTGCTCCTTGAAGCGGGCAATCAGTTCGCTGTTGTCGTGGTCCCAAGGGTGGAATCCCGGCTTGAAGTATTCCAGCCAGGTGGGGATCAGGCTGGAGAAGGTGCCGTTTTTGCCCCACATCCGCCACAAGCCGCGGGCAGAGTCTTTCAGTGAGAAGTTCTTCGGATCGTTCAGCATCATCCGGGTGGTGAAGTAACTGGCCATCACGCCCAATGCGGCTGTACTGAATGCCAGGTAAAACGTGCGCTCGGCATAGGTGCCGCCGACCTGGTTGAACACGTCGTAGGTCACCGCTTTGTGCTCGGTTTCCTCAATGGCGTGCCACACCCACAGCGGGCGCATGGTTTCATGCATGTCTTCGCGAACGTCGCTGCGCTCCAGCAGCATGTCCGCCATCATCGCGGTCATATGTTCCAGGGCGCAGGTGATGGCCAGTTGGTGCCGTTTTGGAAGCTTCTTGGCAATGCCCAAAACCACTTCCAGGTGTTCTTCCAGTTCCTCCACTGGCATGCCCTGATCCCGCACGTGCTGGTTCATGGACTTGTGTTCCAGCGAGTGCATGGCTTCCTGGCCGATAAAGCCTCTGACTTCTTTTTTCAGCTTGGGATCGTTGATCTGATCCTGATAGTAGCGGACCGAATCCACGAAAAACTGCTCGCCCTGCGGGAACAGCACAGACAGGGCGTTCATGGTGTGGCTCAGGATATAGCTGTTGTCCAGCCAGTAATGGGGAACCTTCTCCCCGAATTCAAACCCCATGCGCTGTGGCTTGATGGCAACGTTGTCCGGGGTGCGTGCAACCGGCTTTGACTCAGTGGTTTTCGTTCTCAGCATATCGTTACTCCTGCGCTTGGGCGCTATGGCTGATGTGATGGGACCAGTGTGTGTGAGTCAACGCGGGCTTTGAATGCGAAAAGGGGACGGCCATCGTGGATTAGGGGCCAGGGGCGGCCTCAATTGACTATGCTGACGTGGTTGCCGGTGCCTCCAGTCACAGTGTGGCTGCGCCGGGCTTCTGATAGCATCGGTGGCAGTGAGTCTTCCCACAACAAATCTCACACAACGAAAAGGAACCTGCATGGCGAACCCGGGCCCGGAAAAAGAACGGCAGATGTTGGGACTGTTCCTGGTTCCCGGTGTGTACCTCCGGGTGCTGGCGGATGTGGTGCGGCAGTTGGGCCACAACGACCGTGCTCTGTACGAAGGCATGGCATTCACGCCCCAGGATCTGAAATCCAATGACAGCCGGGTGTTTGTCACCGATGCGATTGTAATGGTGGATCGGGCTCTGAACCTGGCCAGCAAAGACGGCTTGAGCTTCATGCTGGCGCGGGAACTGCGGGTCACCATCCATGGCACCCTCGGCTTCGCCGCCCTGACCAGCCCCACACTCGCTGGCGCCCTGGATTCGGTAAGGCGCTACCTGCAGTTGCGTGTGCCCTTCCTCACTATGACCCTGACCGACACCGGCGACCATGTGTTGGTGCGGTTGCGCTCCGAGTTCGACGTGCCCACCCAGTACCGTTTTCTGGCGGAAACCGTCAGTGCCACGCTGATGATGCTGGCGGAACAACTGATCGACCGGGAGGATGCGGAAAAACGAGGATTCCCGCTGGTGGATGGCAAGCTCCCTGGCGTGAAGGTACAACTGACTTCTCCGGAGCCGGCCTATTACCCCAGGTTTGCGCCCCAGCTACCGGTACCTTTCGAGTATGGCCAGCCCGAGGAAACCATGGTGTTTCCCAAGGGCCTGCTGGACACCCGCATGCGCCTGGCGGATGCGGAAGCATCCCGGATGGCACGGGACCAGTGCGAGTTCGAACTGCAAAAAGCCCTGAAAGACCAGGGCGACATCACCTATGCCATCCGCAACATGCTCCACATGATGCCCGGGCCGCTGCCATCCCTGGAGGCCATGGCGGAGCGCTTCTGCGTGTCGTCCCGCACCCTGAAGCGACGGCTGGCGGAGAAGGACACCACCTACCGGGAAATTGTCGAAGCGGTACTGAAAGACCGCGCCATCCAGTTGCTGCGTTATACCAATCAGTCCGTCAGCGAGATCGCCTATGAGCTGGGCTACGCGGACCTGTCCAACTTCAGCCGTGCCTTCCGCAAGTGGACCGGAAAGTCGGCCAGCGAGTTCCGCGAGGGCGGTCCGGACCCGGCACCCGAGGTTGGTCCCTGACAACGATCTTCCGGTCATGCGACAGATTAAAAATGCTGTGCTAGCTTAAAAGTTTGCTACAGAAAAACAGCAGTCCATGGCCACTCGGCTGTCTGACTGGCTCACTAACGCATTGAGTGGGGGCTGTGGATGCCACCGTTCGTCAACGGATACATCCGTTTCGTGGATGCCGTGAATTACCGTGTTGGTCGAGCGGTGATGTACGGCATCTTTGTCATGGTCGCTATTCTGCTGTGGTCGTCCATTTCCAAAGCGTTCTTCCTTCCCTCGTTATGGACGCTTGAAGCCGCGCAGTTCGCCATGGTGGCGTATTACATACTGGGCGGTCCCTATTCCATCCAGCTGGACGCCAATGTACGCATGGACCTGTTTTACGGCGGTTGGTCCGTCCGTAGAAAAGCCTGGTTCGATGTCTTCACCATTTTCTTCCTGATTTTCTTTCTGGGCGTGCTCCTGTGCGGCGCCTACGACAGCACGAGCTATGCGATTCAATACGGCGAACGCAGCGCATCCGCGTGGCGACCCTACATGTGGCCGATCAAGGTGGTGATGTGCATCGGCTTCTCACTCATGTTGTTGCAGGCGATATCGGAGCTTTTCAAAGACATCGCCCGCATTCGGGGAGAAGACATCTGATGTCTTACGATCTCATCGCCATTTTCATGTTTGCCTCGATGATGCTGATGCTGATGACCGGCCAGCGCGTGTTTGGTGCCATTGGTGCCGTTGCCGCGGCCTCAGCACTAGCGCTGTGGGGGACCGGTGGTTCCGATATCCCCTTCTCATCCGCCATGAAGCTGATGAACTGGTATCCGCTGCTGACGCTGCCGATGTTTATCTTCATGGGCTACGTGCTCTCGGAATCGAAAATCGCCGACGATCTCTACCGGATGTTCCATGTCTGGATGGGGCCGATTCATGGCGGGCTTGCCATTGGCACCATTGGCCTGATGGTGCTGGTGTCAGCCATGAACGGTTTGTCGGTTGCCGGTATGGCCATTGGAGCCACCATCGCCCTGCCCGAATTGCTCCGGCGGGGTTATGACAAGCGTATGGTCACGGGCGTGGTTCAGGCGGGTTCATCGTTGGGCATTCTGGTGCCGCCCTCGGTGGTGCTGGTGCTGTACGCCATGATTGCCCGCCAGCCGGTGGGGCAGCTATGGCTTGCGGGCGTTGTGCCGGGGCTGATCATGGCGGTGATGTTTATCGTCTACATTGCGGTGCGGTGTCGTCTCCAGCCCGAGCTCGGGCCTGTGCTGCCAAAAGAGGAGCGCCAGGTCAGCCTGGGCGAGAAGTTACGCCTGCTGCGTGCAGGAGTTCTGCCGGTGGTTATTTTCGCCTCCATGATGGTGCCGTTCGTCAAAGGCTGGACCAGCCTGGTGGAGAGTTCCGCCATCGGTGCCATGGCGGCATTCGTCGCAGCGATCCTCAAACGCCGGATGACCCGGGCCGTGTTTGAAGCCTCCGTACGCCAGACGCTGGCCATTTCCTGCATGTTCATGTGGATCATCCTCGCCGCCCTGGGTTTCGGTGCCGTGTTTGATGGGCTGGGCGCGGTAAAGGCCATCGACAGCCTGTTTACCGAGCAGTTGGGGCTGAACCCCTGGATGATCCTGATCATGATGCAGTTGTCGTTTCTGTTGATGGGTACCTTCCTGGACGATACCGCAATGCTGGTGATTGTGGCGCCCCTGTACGTGCCGTTGGTGGCAGCTCTTGGCTTTGATCTTATCTGGTATGGCGTTCTCTACACGATTACCACCCAGATTGCCTATATGACGCCGCCTTTCGGTTACAACCTGTTCCTGATGCGGGCCATGGCGCCGCCTGAGATTTCCCTGCGCGATATCTACAGTTCAATTCTCCCGTTTGTCTGCGTGATGCTGGTGGCACTGTCGCTGATCATGGCCTTTCCACAGATTGCGCTCTGGCTGCCGGAGTACGTTTACAACAGGTGAACCGTCAACGTTTTTGGATGAATACGAATGTCGAGTAACACCCCGGAGGCCGGCCGGCTTCCATAACAAGCGTCAGTCAAGGAGGTCGACATGACCACAAGACGTAAATTTCTCGCATCAGCATCCGTAGCAGCACTGGCCGGGGCCGCCGCCCTAACGCCACCCAGACTTTACGCGCAGGAGCCAAAAATACGATGGCGGCTGCAAACCTACGCCGGGCCGGCCCTGGCAGAGCATGTGGTCAAGCCGGCGATCGACAGTTTCAACCGTATTGCCGGCAAAGAGATGCAGATCGAGCTCTATTTTGCCGATCAGCTTGTGCCCACGGGGGAACTGTTCCGCGCCATGCAGAAAGGCACCATTGACGCGGTTCAGTCCGATGACGATTCCATGGCCTCTCCCACCGAGGTTACTGTTTTCGGTGGCTACTTCCCGTTCGCCAGCCGCTATTCGCTGGACGTACCCGTGCTGTTCAATCAGTACGGCCTGAATGAAATCTGGGATGAAGAGTATTCCAAGGTGGGCGTGAAACACCTGTCCGCCGGTGCCTGGGACCCCTGCCACTTTGCCACCAAAGAGCCGATCCACAGCCTCGAGGATCTCAAGGGCAAGCGTGTGTTCACCTTCCCCACTGCCGGCCGTTTCATGAGCCAGTTCGGCGTGGTACCGGTTCAACTGCCCTGGGAAGACATCGAAGTCGCGGTGCAGACGGGTGAGCTGGACGGGATCGCCTGGTCGGGTATTACCGAGGACTACACGGTGGGCTGGGCGGATGTGACCAACTACTTCCTGACCAACAACATCTCCGGTGCTTGGGCGGGATCCTTCTTCGCCAACATGGACCGCTACAACGAGCTTCCGGATCATCTCAAGGAACTGCTCAAACTGACCATGGACAGCTCCCACTACTACCGTCAGTGGTGGTATTGGGGAGGCGAGGCCAAACTGCGTACAGACGGCACGAAGATGAAGTTGACCACCATTCCAGACAAGGAGTGGGCAGAAGTTGAAAAGGCCGCGCGCGTGTTCTGGGACGAGGTTGCCCAGGAATCCGAAACCAAGGCCCGGGTGGTCAAGATCCTCAAGGAATACAACGAGAAAATGGAGAAGGCGGGGCGGCCCTATCGATACACCTGATGGGATCGCAGAGAAACACTGCGTTCAGTGGCGATCACTACCGGATTTACTCGTCACTGAGCGCGGCGCCTTTTAGCCTAACTGATATTGCGGAGCGGTGAGATGGCAGCTCAACTGTCTTTTAAGGAACTGAAAACGTGTGTCGAGGACGGCACCATTGATACGGTCGTGGCGGCGATTCCGGACATGCAGGGGCGTCTCATGGGCAAGCGCTTCCAGGCCCAGTACTTTATCGACACCGCCTGGGAAGAGAGCCACTGTTGCAAGTACCTGGTGGCGACCGATCTGGAAATGACAACGGTGGAGAACTACGCCTCGACCAGTTGGGCGGCCGGCTATGGCGACTATGTGATGAAGCCGGACCTGACCACCCTGCGCCGCCTGCCATGGCTCGAGGGTACCGCCTTTATTCTGTGTGATCTGATTGATCACGCCACCCATGAGCCGGTACCTCACTCGCCCCGGGCGGTGCTGAAAAAACAGCTGGAACGGTTGTCAGCCATGGGGCTGCAGATGACCACGGCCACCGAACTGGAGTTTTTCATTTTCCGGGAGACCTTTGAGGAGATGCAGAAGCGTCAGTATCACCATATGACGCCCATCAGCCCCTATAACGAGGACTACCACATCTTCCAGACCACCCGTGAGGAAGATGTGATGCGGCCCATCCGCAATGGGCTCTACCAGGCGGGGATCACGGTCGAGAGCAGCAAGGGTGAGGCCGACGCTGGTCAGGCCGAGCTCAACATTCACTACTCCGACCCGCTCGCCATGGCCGACACTCACGTTCTGGTGAAAAATGCCGTCAAGGAAATCGCCTGGCAGCACGGGCGCAGCGTGAGTTTCATGGCCAAGTGGAACCACAACGCCGCCGGGTCATCCAGCCATATTCATCAGGCCCTCTCGGACAGTGCCGGAAAATCAGTGTTCTATGACCCCAATGGTGCCCATGGTATGTCCAGAACCATGGAGCATGCGCTGGCGGGGCTACTGGAATACGCCAACGACACCACTTTCTTTCTCGCGCCTTACGTTAACTCGTACAAGCGATTTGCCGCCGGCACCTTTGCCCCGACCAGCACTGTCTGGTCCATCGACAACCGTACGGCCGGTTACCGCGTTGTCGCACCGAACACGGACGCCGTGCGAGTGGAGTGTCGCATCGGCGGGTCGGACCTGAACCCGTACCTGGCGTTGGCATCGCAGATTGCCGCCACCATCGCCGGTATCGAAGGCAAACTCGAACTGGAGCCGGAGTTCTCCGGCAATGCCTATGGCGCCGAGTCTGCGCGCAGTATCCCAGCCACATTGAGGGCAGCCACGGAATCGTTACGCGGCTCGACCATGCTGCGGGAAGCCATGGGTAACGACGTCATTGATCACTACGTGCGCTGTGCGGAGTGGGAGCAGGAAGATTTTGATCGTGTGGTTACCGATTACGAAGTCAAACGTGGATTTGAGCAGGCGTAGGACACAGCTATGAGCACACCCATTCAATGCATATCGCCCATCGATGGTTCCGTGTACGTGGAGCGCACAACGCTTTCCCTGGAAGCCGCGCGGGAGGCCGTTGCCAGGGCAAAAAACGCGCAGCCGGACTGGGCCGCCCTGCCACTGTCAGAGCGGGTTCAGCGGGTTCGCGACGGCATCGCCCGACTCGGTGACATGAACGACGACATCGTGGAAAAACTGGCGTGGCAGATGGGGCGGCCCGTGCGCTACGGCGGCGAGTTCGGCGGCGTGGATGAGCGTGCCGGGATGATGGCCGATCTGGCGGAAGAAGGACTTGCCCCCATCGAGATTGAAAACAGCGCCTCCTTTCATCGCTACATTCAGCGCGAACCTCACGGCGCTGTGTTGGTTGTCGCGCCCTGGAACTATCCCTACATGACGGCGGTGAACACGGTCGTTCCCGCCCTGATTGCCGGTAACGCAGTGTTTCTCAAACACGCGTCACAAACGCCCCTGGTCGGTGAGCACATGGCGGAGGCGTTCCATGCCGCCGGTGTCCCCAGCGAGATCTTCCAGAATGTGTTCCTGTCCCACGACACCACTTCCGCGCTGATCGCGGAAAAGGCCTTCGGTTTCGTCAACTTTACCGGCTCGGTGAATGGGGGGCAGGCCATAGAACGGGCCGCCGCCGGCACGTTTACCGGCGTAGGGTTGGAGCTTGGTGGTAAGGACCCCGGTTATGTGATGGACGATGCGGATCTGGATGCCGCCGTGGAGACACTGATCGACGGCGCCATGTTCAACGCCGGCCAGTGTTGTTGTGGCATTGAGCGCATTTACGTCGCCGAAAACCTGTTTGAGGCGTTTGTTGAGAAAGCTGTTGCCATCGTCAGCGGCTACCGGCTTGGCAATCCGCTGGACAGAGACACAACGCTCGGCCCGATGGCGCATGTCCGCTTTGCCGACCATGTCCGGGAGCAGACGGCAGAGGCCGTTGCCAGCGGTGCCAGGGGACTGATCGACCCCGAACTCTTCCCTGAACAGGGCGGCGCCTATCTGATGCCGCAGATCCTTATCGACGTGGACCATTCCATGCGGGTCATGCGGGAGGAGTCCTTTGGCCCGGTGGTTGGCATCATGAAAGTCAAAGATGACGCTGAAGCGGTCGCACTGATGAACGACAGCGAGTTCGGCCTGACCGCGTCCCTGTGGACCAGAGATATTGACCGCGCCACGCGGGTGGCCGATCAGATTGAAACCGGCACGGTGTTCATGAACCGTTGTGATTATCTGGACCCGGCGCTTTGCTGGACCGGCTGCAAGAACACCGGTCGCGGTGGAGGGCTTTCGATCATCGGCTACCACAACCTGACGCGCCCGAAATCGTATTACCTGAAAAAACCGGTGAACTGATATCCGGATCAACAGACAACCCGATTCTCTGACGAGGGGCTGACAATGACACTCTCCGCAAACTGGTCCTATCCCACGGATATTCGTTTTGGCGCCGGCCGTATTGCCGAACTCGGCGAATGCTGTAAGGAGGCAGGTATAACCCGGCCGTTACTGGTGACCGACCGAGGGTTGGCAAGCCTTCCCATTACCCAGGACACGCTCGATTTAATGGAGAAGGCTGGCCTTGGACGAGCCATGTTTTCAGAGGTTGATCCCAACCCCACGGAAATCAACATGGAAGCGGGCCGGAAGGTCTTCCTCGATGGCAACCACGACGGCGTGATCGCCTTCGGCGGAGGGTCCGGGCTGGACCTGGGTAAATTGCTGGCCTTCATGGCCGGTCAGACCCGGCCGGTGTGGGACTTCGAGGATATTGGTGACTGGTGGAAACGCGCGGATGCCGATGCGATTGCCCCCATCATTGCCGTACCAACGACCGCTGGCACGGGGTCGGAGGTCGGTCGAGCCAGTGTCATCGTCAACAGTCAGAGCCACGTCAAAAAGATCATTTTTCATCCCCGGATACTGCCGTCGATTGTGATCTCCGACCCCGAACTGACGGTCGGTATGCCGCCATTTATCACCGCAGGAACCGGCATGGATGCGTTTATCCACTGTTTTGAAGCCTTCTGCTCCCCCAACTTCCACCCCATGAGCCAGGGTATTGCACTGGAGGGCATGCGGCTGGTGAAAGAAAACCTGCCCCGGGTGTATGCGGATGCTGCCGATATCGAGGCTCGCGGGCAGATGCTGGTCGCCGCCGCCATGGGCGCTGTAGCTTTCCAGAAGGGGCTGGGGGCGACCCACGCGGTCTCCCATTCGGTCGGCGCGATCTATAACACCCACCATGGCATGACCAACGCCGTGGTGCTGCCGTCGGTCATCACCATGAACCGACCAGCGATCGAAAACCGGGTCGACGACATTACCCGCTACCTGGGCATTGCCAATGGCTTTGACGGGTTCACCCAGTTCATCATGACGTTGCGGGAATCCCTTGGCGTGCCGGAGCGTTTGAGGGACATGGGTGTGGGGACGGATCGCATTGAGGAAATGACCAGAATGGCGCTTGAAGACCCAAGTGCCGGTGGCAACCCGGTGAAGATGACAGCGGAAAACACGCGAGCTTTGTTTGAAGCCTGCATCTGATTGATCTATTGTCGGTTTTGGCCAAGTCTCACGCCAAAACCCGAGCCAAAAGGAACGCAAATGGCAGACAATCAGGACACCCACAGCAAACTCATCGGCTACCTGCTCTGGATCTTCGGGTTCCTGGGGTCGCACCGCTTCTACTACGGCAAGCCCATCACCGGCACCATCTGGTTTTTCACCCTGGGGTTGCTGTTCATTGGCTGGATCATCGACCTGTTCCTGATACCGGCCATGGACCGGGAGGCGGATCACCGGTTCCGTGAGGGCGAGGTCAGTTTCAACATCGGTTGGATTCTACTGACCTTCCTTGGCGTATTTGGTATCCACCGGATGTACATGGGCAAGTGGATCACCGGAATCATTTACTTGCTGACGGGCGGTCTGTTCCTGGTGGGTGTGCTTTATGATTTCTGGACACTGAACAGCCAGATCTCGGAGCGGAATCAGGAAGTGAAGTTCGGCTAGGCGTTACAGCCCAGCCGCCTGCTCCAGCTCGCTCAGGCCGTCTTCAAGATAATCCAGCATGCGCTGCAGGCTGGGTAGGGTGCGACGGCAGCCAATCAGCCCGAACTCCACCTGGTCGCAGTAGCTGGTCAAGGTCATGTTCAGGGCAATCCGGTCCATGGCGATGGACACCGGATACATGCCCTCAAGCCTCGCGCCGTTCCAGTAGCTGGGCTCCTTCGGCCCTGGTACGTTGGAAATGACCACGTTAAAGGTCTGCCACTTCGGCGCCAGCCCCGTTAGCAGGTTGAAGCTCGCCGGGGCCAGCAGCAGCGCCGTGTAATTCAGGATTTCTTCCGGGGACATGGCCGCGTAGCGCTGCTTGGAGGCTTTCACATCTTCGTGGATATAGCGCAGCCGCTCAGCCGCGTCGTTCAGGTGGGTGCCCAGGGAGGCGAGGATAATACCCACCTGGTTGCCCCCGGAGCTGTCATCCGTGCGCAGGGAAACCGGTACCATGGCGACCAGCGGTTTTGTTGGCAACGCGTCCTGATTCATCAGGTAGGTCCGCAGGGCCGTGGCACACATGGTCATGACCACGTCGTTAACCGTTGTACCGAAGGCGGTGCATACGGCACGGATGCGTTTCAGATCATAGGACTGGGCCGCAAAACGGCGGGAGCCGGTGATCTTGCCGTTCAGGACGCAGCGCGGCGCGTGAAAAATGGAATCGTAGGCGGGGTCCTTGCGGGCCCGGTTCACGGTGTTCAGCAGCGCCTTGGTAACCGCCGGAACCGTGCCCAGCTGTTTACCCGACTCCCCGAGCAGATGGGCAACGTTGCGCCACATCGACGGGCCTTCATCGCCGTCACCGCTGCGGCTGCGGCGCGGCAGCGACCAGATCGGCGGCATGTTTCGCTCGTCCGGGTCATCCGACAACATGCGCTGGAACAGGCGCATGGCAGACACGCCATCCACCAGGGAGTGGTGTACCTTGGTGTAAACGGCGAACTGACGGTCCATCAGACCTTCAATCAGGTGAAACTCCCACATGGGCCGTTCCCGGTCCATCAGGTGGCTGTGCTCGGCGGAGACAAACGACAACAACTCCCGGACCCGGCCTGGAGTGGGCAGGGCCTCAAAGCGGAAATGATGCTCCAGGTCCAGTTGTTCGTCTTCTACCCAGACCGGTTGACCGAACCGATTGCCCAGGCGCCTGTCGAAGGGAGGTGTGACGATGGTTTCCTCCCGCAACTGGTCCGCAAGTTGGGCGACATAGTCATCCGGTGCGTCCTCGGGGAACGAGAACAGCTGCAGGCCACCAACGTGCATGGGCTGCTGGCGTTTTTCCAGCCACAGGAATACCTGGTCTACCGGGCTTAGTGCTTTCACGAAACAGATCTCGCCTTGTTGTGATTATTGTCTGGGAGTCAGTGTTGCAGCATTTCTGGTTTGGGGGAAGTTTCGGGTTTGTGCTGAACAGGCCTGTTTTGTTGGTCTTGGGGGGAGTCGCCGCTTCGGGGGGTGGGGTTATTTTTTCTTTGGGAAAAAGAACTCGCTTCGCTCAGACACCTTTTTCCTGGCAGAAAAAATAACCCCACCCCCCAAATCGGCTTTTCGGACCCTTGCAGAAGCCTGCCCGGGGAAACTAACGGGTTAGGCCACGGCTGATTCCTTATTGGTTGCAGGGATTTCCACGCGGACGCTGTTGCCGTCCAACAAGACCGGGTACGTTTTCACGGCTACCGCCTCGTCTTCCAAGCACTGACCGGTTTCCAGGTTGAAGTGCTGTTTGTACAGCGGTGAAGCCACCACCGGCTGCCCTTTCAGATCCCCGGTAATCCCCCGCGCCAGCACGTTCTTACCGGTAAACGGATCGGTATGGCTGATCGCAAACAACGCCGGCAACCGATGCGGCAGATAAAACACCGCCACCGGCCCGTCTTCCGTCCAGACCGCAACGCCGGACTCGGGCACAAGGTCATCAACGGTACAAACAACGTCCCAGGAAGTGCGTGCTTTCATAACGTTCTCCAATTTCATGTCGTTTACAGCGCGCCCAATCACAATTCAATAGTTCTGAGTAAAAGTGATGCGTCGCCCTGTTTGCTTTTAAAAAGCGTTAACTCGTGCCTGGATGAGCGTGGGGGTCGATATTTTTTCCCGCCAGGAAAAAGGTGTCCGAGCGCAGCGAGTTCTTTTTACCAAGGGAAAAAATATCGACCCCCGCACTCCACCCCAAGCCATCAGTCCTAAGCGGGCTCCACCCCAAGCCACCAATCCTAAGCAGGCTCCCCCTCAAGCAAAGGCCGACGCTGATCCCGCTCAGTAGTCCACTCCTGAACCGGATCCTTCTTCTCAGGAGCATTCACAAACTCCCGGAACCGCTTCCGCTTCTCAGGATCCTCAACCGCCGTCTTCCACTCGCACTGATAGGTATCCACCAGATCCGCCATGTGCTGCTCCAGCTCCTGACCAATACCCAGGCTGTCCTCCAGGACCACCTGCTTCAGATAGTCCAGGCCACCTTCCAGGTTCTCCATCCACACACTGGTGCGTTGCAGACGGTCCGCGGTGCGTACGTAGAACATCAACACCCGGTCGATAGCGCTGATCAGTTCCTCGTCGGACAAATCCGTGGCGAACAAATCCGCGTGGCGCGGACGCATGCCGCCGTTGCCGCATACGTACAGGTTCCAGCCGTTCTCGGTGGCGATCACGCCGATGTCCTTACTCTGGGCTTCCGCACATTCGCGGGTGCAGCCGGACACCGCCATCTTGAGCTTATGGGGGGAACGCAGGCCCTTGTAGCGGTTCTCCAGAAAGATCGCCATGCCCACGCTGTCCTGCACGCCGTAGCGGCACCAGGTGCTGCCGACGCAGGACTTCACCGTGCGCAGGGACTTGCCGTAGGCGTGGCCGGTTTCGAAGCCGGCGGCGATGAGTTTTTCCCAGATTTCGGGCAGTTCGCTCAGGGTGGCGCCGAACAGGTCCACCCGTTGACCGCCCGTGATCTTAGTGTACAGGTTGTATTCCTTGGCCACTTCACCCAGCACAATCAGCTTGTCCGGGGTGATTTCGCCGCCCGGCACCCGAGGCACGATGGAGTAGGTACCGTTCTTCTGCATATTGGCCATGAAGGTATCGTTGGTGTCCTGCAGGGGCACGTGGTCGGTGGCCAGGATGTGCTCGTTCCAGCAGGTGGCAAGGATGGACGCGACGGCCGGTTTGCAGATATCGCAGCCATGGCCCTTGCCGTGATCACGGATCAATGTCCGGAAGGTGCGGATGCCATTGACCTTCACGATATTGAACAGGTCCTGGCGGCTGTACGGGAAGTGCTCACAGATGTCCTTGCTGACTTCCACGCCGCGTTTTTCCAGTTCGCTGTCCACCACGTTTTTCAGCAGCGCCGCGCAGCCACCACAGCCGGTGCTGGCCTTGGTTTCTGCCTTAACACCGGCAAGGTCGGTACAGCCGGCATCGATCACGCCACAGATATCGCCCTTGGACACGTTGTGGCAGGAGCAGATCGAGGCGGTTTCCGGCAGGGCATCCGGGCCCAGCGCGGGAGCACCGCCCTGGTTTTCCGGCAGAATCAGGGTCTCCGGGTTCTCCGGCAGCTCAATGCCGTTCAAGGCGTATTGCAGCAACGTGTCGTAGTGGCTGTTGTCGCCCACCAGGATGGCGCCCAGCAGGGTCTTGCCATCCTCACTGATCACCATGCGGCGGTAGTGGCCGGCCTGCTCATCGTTAAAGCGGATGTTGCGGGCGCCCGGCGTCTGGGCATGGGCATCGCCGATCGAGCCGACATCCACACCCAACAGCTTGAGCTTGGTGCTCATGTCGGCGCCGGTAAAGGCGGCCTCACGGTCACCATTCAGCACGGAGGCCAGGGTGCGGGCCATGGTGTAGCCTGGTGCCACCAGGCCAAAAATCTTCTCACTCCACAGCGCGCACTCGCCAATGGCGTGGATGTGGGGGTCGGAGGTGGTGCACTGGTCGTTGATGACAATGCCACCGCGTTCACCCATGGCCAGTTCGCTGGAACGGGCCAGGGCGTCCTGGGGGCGGATGCCGGCGGAGAACACGATCAGGTCGGTTTCCAAATGGGTGTCGTCACTGAAATTCATCCGCAGGCGGGCTTCTTCGCCTTCGACGATTTCAGTGGTGGCTTTCTCGGTGTGCACCTGCACACCCAACTCCTCAATTTTGCGTTTGAGCAGGGCACCGCCGTCGCTGTCGAGCTGCACCGGCATCAGCCGGGGTGCAAATTCCACCACGTGGGCGTCCAGGCCCAGGCTCTTGAGCGCATTCGCGGCTTCCAGACCCAGCAGGCCACCGCCCACCACAACGCCGGTTTTAACACCGGCGGCGCTGGCACGGATGCTGTCCAGGTCTTCCAGGGTTCGATACACCAGGCAGTGGGGGTGCTCGTTGCCCTTGATGGGCGGCACGAACGGATAGGAACCGGTGGCCAGCACCAGTTCGTCGTAGCCGTAATCGCCCATCGGTGTGGTAATGGTTTGATTGGCGCGGTCGATGCCGGTTACCTGTTCGCCCAGACGCAGGTCGATGTGGTTCTCGGCGTACCAGTCGGCGGTGCCCATGGCCAGGTCGGCATGGGTGGAACCACCAAAGTACTCGGACAGGTGAACCCGGTCATACGCCAGCAGTTTCTCTTCACCAAACACCTTGATGTCGAAATCGGCCGCTGCCGGGGTTTCCACCAACTGTTCCAGGAAGTGGTGGCCGACCATACCGTTGCCAATCACGATCAGGGTTTTCTTGCTCATGGTAATTCCTCTCTCTGTTCCCGGCCGCTTTACGCGGCTTCGCAGTAGTGCTTGCCAAAGGCCAGATGGGCCCGGTAAGGGCTGATGTCATCGGCCTGTTGAATGCGTTCGCTGTACCAGGGGCCGTCGCTGGTTTCACCGAAGAGCACGGCGCCTGTGAGTCTTTGGTCGCGAATCAGCAGGCGGCAGTAGCGATTGGTGTCGTAGTCCTGCCAGACCACGGATTCGGTCTCAGCGTCCGCGTCGGTCTGGCCGCAGGAAAATATCGGGATGCCGCTGATTTTCAGGCGCGTCGGGATGATGGATGGCTCAAACGTCGCCTGGCTGTTCTCGTCGCACAGCACCTGTGCCAGTACGTCCGCCTGTTGATAGCCGGGCTCCACCAGCCCGAAGGTCTGGCTGCCGACCTGGCAGCATTCGCCTAGTGCATGGATGTATTGGTCGCTGGTTTGCAGCTGCGGATTCACCCGGATGGCGCGTTCACAATCCAGCCCCGCTTCCAGAGCCAGTTCCGTGTTCGGGGTGATGCCAGCGGCGATCACCACCAGATCGGTGCTGATCAGGGTTTCGTCGTCCAACTGCACGGCACGGACCACATTGCGACCGAGCAGGGCCACGGGAGATGTTTGCGTGCGAATGGTCAGCCCGCGTTTGGTCAGGGCCTCTTCCAGCAGGGCGCCGCCGGCCGGGTCGAGTTGCCGGTTGAGAAGATGGCCGCTACGGTGCAGTACGGTCACCGCCATACCCCGGCTGCGCAGGCCTTCAGCCGCCTCCAGACCCAGGAAACCACCACCGATGACCACCGCGCGGCGATGGCGTTGGCTGATGTTGATCAGACGGCGGGTATCCTGCAGGTCGCGGAAGCCCATCACACCGTCCAACTCCTCACCCTTCAGGCCAAGACTGGCGGAGCGGGAACCGGTGGCCAGAACCAGGCTGGTGTAGTGTTGAGTCCGCCCGCTGGCAGTGGTAACCGTGCGCTCTTCCCGGTTAATGGCGGTAACGGGATCTCCCTGATGCAAGGTGATGTTGTTGTGCTGATACCAGTCCGGTTGCTGCAATTGCAGACTGTCTTCGTTGGCATCGCCGGCCAGCAGGGCCGAAAGCTGGATGCGGTTGTAGGCAGGGCTTGCCTCGCCATTGAACACCACAATGCGTGCAAAAGGCCGATGCGGTTGAACAACCAGTTTTTCGAGCAGACGCTGGGCCACCATGCCGTGTCCGCAGATAACGAGAGTCTGTTCTGCCTTTGCGCTCATGATCGTGGTGCCCTTCTTGTGTCCAAAACGAAAAAAGCCGGAGCATCTGATTCCCGAAGGAACTCGATGGTCCGGCGCCAATGCCAACAACAATGATCTGATGGTCCGGCCGATCCTTAGCCGGGACATTCTTCCCTGTATCTACAGTAGCGAACGCCGTGCCAAAATTATTAGTTCTTTATTTACAGTAAGTTGAAAGATGTCGCTTTGAGCTTGGCCCGAAAACTGTGCGCTCTGACAGGGCGACGTGCACCGGATGAGTGCTTCTGAAGGGCGCGAGCGTCTCCGTTTGATTTCATGCAATGCGGCGAACGGGGCTCTCAGAATGCTCGTTATCGACATCCGGTGAGCTGTCTTCCTGCGACGCCGCTTCGGCTTCAGCGGTGGGCTTATCCTGTTCATCCTCGCCTTTGCCGGGGAAGCGCTGTTTTTCATACAGGAAGGACAATACCGCCTGACGGTAGCGCACATATTCTGGGTGGTCGGCCAGGGTGACCCGATTACGGGGGCGCTCCAGCTCAATGTGCAACTCCTCCCCGATGGTGGCAGCCGGCCCGTTGGTCATCATCACAATGCGGTCCGACAGCAGCACGGCCTCGTCCACATCGTGGGTAATCATGATCACCGTGCTGTTCAGGTCCTGCTGAATTTTCATCAGCGAATCCTGCAGGTGCGCCCGGGTCAGCGCATCCAGCGCGCCAAAAGGCTCGTCCATCAACAGTACGCTGGGCTTCATCGACAGTGCCCGGGCAATCCCGACGCGCTGGGCCATGCCCCCAGAGATCTCTCCGGGTCGTTTATCCAGGGCGTGGTCCATGTTGACCAGCTTGAGGTTGTGAAGAATCCATTCCTTTCGCTCAGCTCTGCTCATGGATTTGCGGAATACCTGCTGAACGGCCAGCTCAACGTTTTCATACACCGTCAGCCAGGGCATTAACGAGTGATTCTGAAACACCACTGCCCGTTCCGGCCCCGGTGTGTTCACCTCATGCCCGTCCAGCACACAGCCACCGCGGGTAGCCTGAAGCAGGCCGGCCACAATATTCAGCACAGTGGACTTACCGCAACCGGAGTGGCCAATCAGTGAAACGAATTCGCCTTTACGAATCTTCAGGTCGACGTTTTCCAGTGCTACGAATGGCCCATCTTTTGTATCAAAGGCCATCTGCACATTGGTCAATTCAAGATGCGACTTACTCATGTTCTTTCTCCTCTGGTTTCGGAGTACGAGCTGGCAGGGAGGGTGGTCCGGGGCACGCTGTGAATACGTCCCTGTACGCTCGACAAAAACATCCATGTTTTTGACGTCCCCGGACCACCCTCCCTGCCAGCTCTATGCTGAGTTCTATTCGTTCCAGGCTACTTTTTTCTGAATCAGTAGCATGATTCGATCAAGAAGGAAGCCAATAAAACCGATGGCCAGTACCGCCACCATTATTCGGCTCAGGGATTCACTGCTGCCATTCTGGAATTCGTCCCAGACAAATTTTCCGAGGCCTGGGCTCTGAGCCAGCATTTCGGCCGCTATGAGAACCATCCAGGCGATGCCCAGGGACACTCTCAGGCCGGTGAAGATCATCGGAACAGATGACGGCAACACGACCTTGCGAACGTGAGTCCAGAACGACAGTTGCAGCACTTTTGAAACGTTTAAAAGATCGGGATTTACCGCTGAAACCCCAACGCTCGTGTTAATCAGCGTTGGCCACAGGCTGCACAGGGTGACTGTGATCATCGAGGTCAGGAACGACTTCTCGAACATCGGGTCATCACTCACGTACGTAGCGGAGACCACCATCGTGACCAGCGGCAGCCAGGCCAGTGGCGATACCGGCTTGAAAATCTGGATCAGAGGATTGATGGCCGCCGAGAAGTGGCGGTTCAGACCGATAATGATGCCTAGAGGCACGGCAATGAGGGTTGCCAGTACAAAGCCGGCCAACACCGTACCCAGGCTGGTAAAGATCTGGTCAATGAACGTGGGTGCGCCGGGATAGTCGCGGATTTTCACCTCCGCGTCTGGGGTCTCTGCCAGGATGCGTTCGTTGCGCTCCTCCTGCATGGTGACAAACTGCGCAGCCCGGTCCCGCTGGTTGCTGTGCTCCTGCCACAATTGCCCAGACTGCTCCAGCACATCGGCGGGGCCCGGGAAGGCCCCCAGCGATGTTTGCACCTGGGGCGCGGCCAGATGCCAGAAGCCGAGGAACAGCGCGATACCGATAGCTGGCAGCAGCAACTGGCGGAAGGTTTCGGCCAGGTTCTGGCCGGACAGCTTTTCCGTCAACGCACGGAGCCAGCGTTGGCCTGATGATAACGAGTCGGTCTGGCTGAGCGTGGTCATGTGATGTCTCCTGACACTCAAGTCTTAAGGGGTTTGCGAGCCTTTCAGGCCAATCTCAAAGCTGTCGATGTAGGCGTTCGGTTCCCTCGGAGTGAAGGCCACGCCGTCGATCAGCTCGCCCTGGTGCGGGCGCGCAAAGTTTTCCGCATCCAGGTCCGGGAAATCCTCTGCCTTGAGTGTGCCGTCCTCGATCAGGGTTCGGGCCGCTTCCTTGTAGATATCCGCGCGATAGACCTTGGCTGCGGTTTCCATATACCAGTCGTCGGACTTCGGCTCGGCAATCTGCCCCCAGCGGCGCATCTGGCTCAGATACCAGATGGCATCGGAGGGATAGGGGTAGGTGGCGTAGTAGCGAAAGAACACGTTGAAGTCCGGCACCTTGCGGACATCGCCTTTTTCGTACTCGAAGGTGCCGGTCATGGAATTAGCGATCACTTCCTCGTCGGCGCCCACGTAGCTTGAGCGGGACAGGATTTTCACCGCTTCTTCACGGTTGGCGTTGTCATTTTCATCCAGCCAGTGGGCGGCGCGGATCAGTGCGCGAAGCAGCCTGAGATGGGTGTTGGGATACTGTTCTGCCCAGGCTTCAGTAACACCGAATACTTTCTCAGGGTTGTTGGGCCAGATTTCGTAGTCGGTGATGACCGGCACGCCGATGCCTTTGAACACTGCTTGCTGGTTCCAGGGCTCACCCACGCAATAGCCCTGAATGGTGCCGGCTTCCATGGTGGCCGGCATTTGCGGTGGCGGCGTGACCGACAGGTGAACGTCGGCGTCTATGTTGCCGCTGGTGTCACCACGCTGGGGAGCGTAATAGCCCGGGTTCAGGCCGCCTGCAGCGAGCCAGTAACGAAGCTCGTAGTTGTGGGTGGACACAGGGAAAACCATGCCCATGCGAAAACGCTCGCCCTTGTCACGGTATTGGTCGATGACCGGTTTCAGAGCAGTGGCGCTGATGGGATGAGCGGGATTGCCGTCGCTGCCGTCTTCAATGTGTGGGCGCATTTGCTCCCATACGTCGTTCGATACGGTAATGCCGTTGCCGTTCAGGTCCATGCTGAACGCGGTGATGATGTCCGCCTGGGTGCCGTAACCAATGGTCGCACCAAGTGGCTGGCCTGCCAGCATGTGGGCGCCATCAAGGGTGCCGGTCACCACGCCGTCGAGCAGGACTTTCCAGTTGGCCTGGGCTTCGAGTTCCACGAACAGGCCTTCATCCAGGAAAAATCCCTGTTCCCAGGCAATGGCCAGTGGCGCCATGTCCGTCAGTTTGATGAAGCCGAGCTTCAGGTCTGGCTTTTCGGCCGGGCCGATGTCGGCGTGTGCTGAGCCCGCCGCCGTCAAGATCAAGAATGTCGCTGCCAGTGTTCTCAGTTGCATGGTGCTCTCCCGGAGTATTATTCAGACAAAAAAAAGCCTGCCCCCCGTTTCCGGGATGCAGGCCTCAATGCCTGATGTTCTGTCAGTTTTCGTCACTGCCGTTTACCCGCGCAGTGAATGCAAGATCGTCTATGTTGACAAAGCAGTCTGCGTGCCATGTTTTTAAATTATTGATATTTATAAATAATAATGAATGAGCACAAAAATGAGTGTTATTGAGGGCGGGATTTCGTGGCTGTTTTAGTGCGTGACGCTTCTTTATTGGGCGTAGCCATGGGGTTATCGGCCAGCCAGTCGTGGAGGTGCTCTCCCAACAGGCGGTCGCTGGCAACATCCACGGGGCCGTAGCGCCCCGACAGGGTAAAGGGGAGTTGGTGCCGGCCCTCGGTCTTGCTGTCGATAACCGGTGCGTCAATGCCCATGGAAGCTGCGGCGTTGCGGAACAGATCCGGCCTGACGACCTGACGAACCATGGCGCCGTCCACCGGGCCGAGTTGACCCCGGAGCGTCAGGCGGGTTGCCAGCCAATGGGCTTGTGACAGCCAGGGGAAGTTGGCGGAGTGGCGAAAAAAGTGTTGATGCAATCGCGGATGGAACAGACTGTACGGGTGGTTATCCAGCACGTTGATCTGTTCACCCAGATACTCGGGCCTGGCCAGGATGTCCCGTAGCAGGCGATGGTTGTGAGGGTTATCCAGCCACTGACAGGCTGCAAGCAGTGCCCGCAACAGGTGCCGGTGCATCACGTCGTGCTGCTCCGTCCAGTCGGCGCGCATACCCAGAACCTTTTCAGGGGCGTTCTGCCAGATCTGGTGGCCGGAATGGAGAATATGCCCCAGCTTCTCGTACTCCAGCAAGCTGTTCCAAGGCTCACCGACGCAGCAGCCTTCGATGGTATTTGACCGAAACGCGTCCACCATCTGTATCGGGGATACGGGGATGATCTGCACGTGCTGTTCCGCGTCTGATCCGGCAGAGGCCAGCCAGTCCCGGAGCTGAAGGTCATGGCTGGACCAGGGCGCCACGGAGGCCAATCGTATTGGCTCGCCCCTGCCCCTGGCCACGCGTATCAGCGCGCGAGCGGTGGCAATGGGGTTCTCCAGATCCGTGGCTGAATGGGTCAGTTCGTGATGCAGCCGAGCGCTGAGGGTAATCCCGTTGCCGTTGCGGCTCAGCACCATGCCGACCACAACGGGCACTTTGGGGCGGTCGGTCGCCAGGGACATACTCAGCGGCATCGGCGCCAGCATGTGGCCGCCGTCCAGCAGGCCAAAACTGACCTTGTCGCGCAATGATGCCCAGGAGCCTTCACGCACCAGTTCCACGTCCAACCCTTCGGCATCAAACAGCCCCAGCTCTCGCGCAACAATCAATGGTGCGCTATCGAGCAGCGGCACAAAGCCGAGGCGGACATTGAATCCGGGATGCTTGTGAAGCGGGGTTGGACGAACCATGGATGCTCCCTAACAGCGTTGATCAGGATGCTTTCTGGATGGCACCGGCCGAGCCCTGGCTGTGTCGTTCCAACAGCTTGATAACGCGCCCCGCCATCACCGCCAGGCGTTCGCTGTGCTCCATGGCAGAGCTGCGCAGCATACGATAGGCCGTTTCCTCGTCGCAGTTTTCATGCCGCATGATCAGCCCTTTGGCTTTCTCAATAACCTTGCGGTCTTCCAGTGCCGAGCGGGTTTCCTCCAGCTCTGCCCTCAGTGCCTGAAAGGATTCGAACTGCGCTACGGCTGAGTCAATGATCGAGCGAACCCGGTCCGGCTGTATGCCGTCGACAACGTAGGCGCTGACCCCCGCCTTCACTGCGGCATGGATGGTGGCGCGATCACCGGGCTGGTCGGCGAAGAACACGATGGGCCGGGGTGCGTGAGTGTTGAGGGTGCTCATGTTCTCCAGGGTATCCCGGTCGGGCGAGTCCATATCGATGATCACCATGTCCGGCTGGTCGCGGGCAACCGCTGCGGTCAGGCCGGTAGCATCCGGGCGCTGGCGAATGACTTCATGGCCCTCATGTCTGAGCGCCTGGCAAACCTGGCTTGCCCGTTCGGGGTCCTTGTCGATCAGAAGGATGCGAAGGGGTTCTGGCGAATTCATGATGGTTTCCTCGATGTACAGGCATTGGATGCCTTTCTCTTTAACGCTGTCAGCAAAACGGTTCCATCAGTGTCATAGCAATAAATTTGCCAGGGTCACGGGAAGTGCCTTGCGAGCAGGGGAATAGCCGTTTCTCAAGGTCATGGGCAAATATTTTTATTCGTTAACTGTGCGCTCTGATTGGGCGTTTTTGAGCGTTTTGCACTGTTATGACTCCTGGCACGGGGGTATTGAGCGGTCCCAGAGTTTGCTGAAACACCTGCTGGCCGGTTTTCTCCGGGAGTGGCCCTGGATTTGCACGGGCTTTGGGAAACGTTTGTAGCGAAAGCTGACACGCCAACCATAAACTGCCAGGCCCGGGGTTACTTGATCCCGGTACTGAATGCTGGCAACGAAGCCCGCATGCCCGGTTCCTGCCTGTTCAGGGAGTTCCGGACATTGCGGGCTTTTTTGTGCGTGTAACACTCAGGAGACACCGTGGACTTACTCAACACTACTGGCCCGGACCCGGTTCATACCACCTGCCCCTATTGCGGGGTAGGCTGTGGCGTGATGGCCTATTCCGACGGCGGCACACCGGTGGCCGGGGACAAAGACCACCCTGCGAACAAGGGGCGTCTGTGTGTGAAAGGTGCCAGCCTTCACGAAACCACCGGCCAGGAAGACGGACGATTGCTGTTCCCGATGGTCAGGGGGCGCCGCAGCGAATGGGAGCAGGCGCTGGACGAGGTGGCGCATGCGATACAGGACAGCGTCAAGACTCACGGCCCACAGTCGGTGGCCTTTTACCTGTCGGGCCAGTTGCTGACCGAGGACTACTACGTCGCCAACAAGCTGGCCAAAGGGTTCATTCGCACACCTCATGTAGATACCAACTCCCGGCTTTGCATGTCGTCGGCTGTGGCTGCTCACAAACGGGCCTTTGGGGCGGACGTGGTTCCGGGTTGCTATGAGGACCTGGAGCTGGCGGACCTGCTGGTTCTGGCTGGCAGTAACGCCGCGTGGGCGCATCCGGTGCTTTACCAGCGTATGAAGGCCAGTGCGCGGGATGGGCGTCGAGTGGTTGTTATTGATCCACGCCGCACCGCCACCAGTGAACTGGCGGACCTTCACCTGGCGTTGCGGCCAGGTACGGATACGGTATTGTTCAACGGTTTGCTGAGTTGGCTCGCCGATCACGGTGGCCTGGATCAGGCCTACATTGATGCGCACTGCCAGGGTTTCGATAACGCATTGGCAAGTGCACGGGCGGCGGCCCCAAGCGTCGAATCGGTCGCAGAGCAGTGTGATCTTGCGCCGGAGGATGTCGAAACCTTTTATGCCTGGTTTGCTCAGACGCCGCGCACCGTCACCGGCTTTTCCCAGGGCATAAACCAGTCGATTGCCGGCACCGATAAAGGCAATGCGATTATTAACAGTCACCTGGCGACAGGCCGGGTGGGTAAGCCTGGAGCGGGGCCCTTCTCCCTGACCGGCCAGCCCAATGCCATGGGTGGACGGGAAGTCGGCGGGCTTGCTAACACGCTCGCCGCTCACATGGATTATGACAGCCCCGGAGCGCGATCGCGGGTTGCGGAATTCTGGGGAACCGGCGCGGTGGCGGATGGGCCGGGCCTGAAGGCGGTGGACATGTTTGAGGCGGTTCACCGTGGTGATATCCGGGTGATCTGGATCATGGGAACCAACCCGGCGGTCAGTCTGCCGGATTCGGCCCGGGTTCGGGAGGCCTTGGCGCGTTGTCCCACCGTGATTGTTTCAGACTGCGTCGCCCACACCGATACCACGGACCTCGCGGACATCCTCCTACCCGCCGCGGGCTGGGGGGAGAAGGACGGCACCGTCACCAATTCGGAACGCCGTATTTCGCGGCAGCGTTGCTTCCTACCCCTGCCCGCGGAAGTAAAACCGGACTGGTGGATCATGAGTTCCGTGGCCGGGAAGCTGGGGTTCGGCGAGGCATTTACCTATAAGCGGCCCGCGGATATCTTTCGCGAGCATGCGGCCCTGTCTGCCCACGAGAACAATGGTGAGCGCCTGTTTAACCTTGCCGGCCTGGTGAACCTGTCGGATCCCGGCTATGACACGTTGCAGCCGGTGCAATGGCCAATTCTGGGCAGTACCGGACCTGGAGTAGTCGATTCGACACGACTGTTTGCTGACGGCCGTTTTGTCACCGACAATCAGCGCGCCCGGTTTGTCGCCATCGAAACCCGATTGGCCGCCCAACAAACTAGTGACGACTACCCCATGGTGGTCAATACCGGCCGTATACGGGACCAGTGGCACACCATGACCCGTACCGCCAACACACCAAGATTACTGACCCACCGCTCGGAGCCCTATGTCGACGTGCATCCCGACGACATTGTCGCGCACCAACTGACGGAGGGGTACCTGGCCCGGTTGAGCCTTGGTGACGGATGTTACGTGGGGCGAGTCCGCAAGAGTCCCGAACAGCGGCGTGGCGAGGTGTTTATACCCATCCACTGGAACCGGCAGTTTGCGTCCAGTGGGGTTGCAACACTGCTTACCGAATCAGTGACAGACCCTGTCTCAGGCCAGCCGGAGGCCAAACACGGGCGAGCCGAGATAACGCCGTTTCGCGCCCGCTGGCATGCACGACTGCTGGTCAGGCGCAATCGGCCCCGGCGCTGGCAGGCCGACTACTGGTGCCAGGTGCCACTGCATCATTGCGACAGTTGGTGGCTGGCCGGGCGACAGCCGGTTGACTGGCCGGCGTCGATGACTGAGTGGCTGGGCGGAAAAGCGCATCTGGTAATGGCCGATGCGGCGCAGGGGCGGTTTCGCGCTGCCCGGCTGGTCAACGGGCAACTGGAAGCGGTGTTGATGGTCGACAGCGATCCTGCGTTGATACCGGATGCCAGTTGGCTGGATGGCTGTTTTGCCGAAGCAGAACTTTGCGACTCCAGCCGCCGGGCGCTGTTGGCTGCACGGGACGTCGACGTGGAAGATCCGGGCGCCATGATCTGCAGCTGCTTTCAGGTAGGGGAAAACCAGATCGCTGGCGCCATTGCTGAAGGGGTGGAGTCGGTAGAAGCCCTGGGTCATAGCCTGAAGTGCGGCACCAATTGCGGCTCCTGTATTCCGGAGTTGCGCGATCTGCTTGCGGTATCAGTCCGCAAGAGCGCGTAACAGAACCAGGGGGACCCGGTATCGCAAGCCACGGTAGCGCCCTGTGCCCTCCACGGTGCAGGTTTTCCGGTTTACCCGGATAATCCGACCTTCCAGTTCTCGTTTACCGGCACCAAATTCCACGGCATCTCCTACCGCCCAGTTGGCTTTGAGCTGACGGGAGTCCGGCTCCGGAATAGGCTCGTCAGGCACCGCAAGCCCCGCCTCCTCAGCCTGAACGGCGAGATGATGCCTGGCAGCCTCAGCGCCCCCACTGGTGTGGAGTTCGTCCAGGATCCGGTAGAAGTGCTGATTGTGGACGGAGCCGCGATAACGCTGGCCCGACACATGCTGGAGCAGATGCGCAAACTCGTGGCAACAGGTGTGCGCCAGCAGATTCAATGTGGTGACTGTCCCTCCGAAATACTCTCTCTGGCGGATCTCCCGCCCGGACAGCCAGCCACCAACCGCATCGGGCTGGTGTTTGTCCATAATCATGCGTTTACCGTAGGTGATCTGGTGCTGCTTCAGGTGTGGATCAAAACGATGGTAGGTGGCCTGGCCCGAGCCGACGCGGCATAGCAGGGTGCTGGCGGGCAGTTGATCGCGAACCCATTGGCGGGCGGGCGTCCAGAGAACCTCTTCGGTCACGGCGCACATCAGGTTGCCAAGTTGAATGGCGCTATTTACTGGAATGGTCATTCTGGGCGAGCCTGGGTGTGAGTCTTCTGCCGCGAATCGATCTGAACACGCCAAGGGTACCTTTCGATTTGCCAGTTTGCTATGGCCCTGTAGCGCATTGTTGTTTAGAGTCTCCTCCACATTTTGTGTACTGGTTGTTTCTGGAGATGCCACTTCATCATGAATGCCGAACAGCTCAAACAGCTTGAAGACGACCTCTGGTCCGCCGCCGATAACCTGCGGGCCAACTCCGATCTCAAGTCCAGCGAATACGCCACGCCTGTGCTTGGGTTGATCTTCCTGAAATTTGCCGACAACAAATACAAGAATGCCGAAACGCAAATCACAAAAGAATTCACGAAACTCAAAGGTACCCGCCGGGAAAAGCCGATCTCCGAAATCGCTATTCAGAAATGCGGCTTCTACCTGCCGGACCACGCCCGCTATAAACATCTGCTCGAATTACCGGAGCAGGAGGAGCTGGCCAAAAAGATCAAGCAGGCGATGGAAGCCGTCGAGGAATACAAGCCCGAGCTGGACGGCATTCTTCCCAAGGATGAGTACGTTGCCCTTACCCGAACCAGCAACACCCTGCTGCCGGAACTGTTGAAGAATTTCTCCAATATCCCGGCCGATGCCAGCGGCGATATTTTCGGCAAAATCTACGAGTTCTTCCTGGGCAAGTTCGCTCTGAGCGAAGGCCAGAAAGGCGGCGAATTCTTCACGCCTACCTCGGTAGTCAAGTTGATGGTAGAAATCATCGAGCCTCACCACGGCACGGTATATGACCCAGCATGCGGGTCGGCGGGGATGTTTGTTCAGTCACAGCAATTTGTGGAAGCCCACCGAAGAAAACTGGACGAGCTGGGCGAGGCGCATCACAAAGACGAGCTGTACGTTTACGGCCAGGAGAAAACCCTCGACACTGTAAAGCTGGCAAAAATGAACCTGGCGGTGAATGGTCTTCGCGGGGATGTGCGGCAGGCCAATAGCTACAGTGAAAAGCCGTTTGAAGACGTGGGTCAGTTCGATTTTGTGATGGCGAATCCGCCCTTTAACGTGGACGATGTGCCGCTGGCGACGGTTGAGAATGATCCCCGCTTCAATACCTACGGCCTGCCTCGCAAAAAAACCAAGGCCAAAGCCAGCGAGCAGGGAAAGGAAACCGTTCCCAACGCCAATTATCTCTGGATTAACCTGTTCGCCACCTCCCTGAAGGACAACACCCCGGACAGTGGTCGGGCGGCACTGGTCATGGCCAACTCCGCTTCCGATGCCCGCCACAGCGAGGCGGACATTCGCCAGACCCTGATCGAGAACAACCTGATCTACGGCATGCTCACCCTGCCATCCAACATGTTCTACACGGTCACCCTGCCGGCTACCCTCTGGTTTTTCGACAAGAACAAGCAGGACGACCGCATCCTGTTCATCGATGCCCGCAACATTTTCACCCAGATCGACCGGGCCCACCGCGAGTTCAGCGAAGAGCAGGTCCAGAACATCGCCATCATCAGCAAGCTGCATAAGGGCAAACGGGCTGAGTTTATCCGGCTGGTGGACAGCTACTTCCGCAAGGGCATGGAGCAACTGGTGGCCAACCGGGAAAAGGTGGAGCCGGTCAGCGAGCAGCTACTGGACGTGCTGGACGACACCCAGGGCAAGCAGACCGTGGGCGAGCTGGTCAGCCAGTGGCAAGGCCTGAAAGCCCTGCAGCAGGCCAGCGATGAATACCGTGAAGCCGCTGACCTGCACCTGACCACCCCGGAGGCCATCGAAACCGCCAACCGCACTCAGCACGAACTGAGAGCGAAATTCGATCCTTTTTTCCAACAGCTGCACACCGGCCTGAAACAACTGGACAAAGTTGTGCGCCAGCATGAAAAAGCCAGAGCCGAAGAAGCCAGACAAGCCGGCAAACGCACCACCACCGATCGCAACGCCCGCCGCCTGAAAGAAGCGCTGGAGGAACTGCACAAGGAGGTTCGCAGTGCAGAGGCCTACTACCAGCATATCCACTGGCTGCAGGAGCGTTTCCCGAAAGCTGAGTACGAGGATGTGACGGGGCTGTGCAAGCTGGCCACCCCGGAGGAAGTAAAAGAGCAGGATTATTCCCTGAATCCCGGGCGATATGTGGGGGTTGTGATTGAGGAGGATGGGAAGACTGAGGAGGAGTTTCTGACAGGAATTGAAGACTTGAATGATGAACTTACATCATTGGATTCCGAGGCAGAGGTTCTCGCCTCTTTAATCAGAAAGAACATATCTGCGCTGGTTGAGAGCAAATGATTGATTTCCCAATAGTCAAAATAGGCGAATTGATCAAATCTGGTGAGGCTGAAATTCAGACCGGCCCTTTTGGTACTCAGCTAAAAGCCAGTGATTACTCTGATCATGGGTATCCGGTAATCAATGTTCGAAATGTCGGTTTTGGGGATATCCGTACAGAGAGTTTGGAGTTCATTGATGACCGGGTTGCGGAGAAGTTGCCCACACATAGGTTGATGCAAAATGACATTGTGTTCGGTCGAAAAGGGGCTGTAGAAAGGCATGGGTTAATCACTGGAGCACAGGAAGGCTGGTATCAGGGTTCTGACTGTCTGAGATTGAGATTCAACTCATCCAGGGTGAACCCTAAATTCATTTCTTATTTCTTCCGAACGCAGGCCCATCAGGACTGGATGATGGCCGTGTGCGCATTCGGGGCGACCATGGCCTCCTTGAATCAGGACATTGTTAAACTGATTAACGTCCCGGTTCCGCCGATTGATATTCAGAATAAGATCGTGGGATTGCTCTTTGCCTACGACGATCTGATCGAAAATAACAAACGCCGCATCGCCCTGCTGGAAAATATGGCCGAGGAAATCTACCGTGAGTGGTTTGTGCGGTTCCGGTTTCCGGGGTGGCAGGAGGAGGAGTTTGAGAAGGGACTTCCGGTTGATTGGTCAATCAAGAAGCTCAGTGACATATTGAGTCTTCAGTATGGAAAAGCTCTCAAAAATGAGGATCGTGCTGAGGGCTCTGTGCCTGTCTACGGCTCCAGCGGAGTCGTTGGTTTCCACAACGAAGCTCTCGTTGAGCGACCGGGAATCATCGTGGGTCGAAAGGGTAACGTAGGGGCGATTCATTGGTCAGATGTTGCTTTTTACCCAATCGATACTGTTTATTATGTGGAGTCTGATCTTAGCGATCACTTCCTATATTACCTCCTGCATTCCGTTAACTTCATTAATAACGATGCAGCCGTACCGGGTTTGAATCGAAAACAAGCCTATTCAAACGAAGTGTTGGTTTCGAAGAGCGGATTGATCGAGCAATTCGAAGAGCTGGTGAAGCCTCTTTACGATCAGAAAAAATCGTTGATCAAAATGAACGACAACCTAGAGAAAACGAAGAACCAACTCCTCCCCCGCCTGATCTCCGGCAAACTCTCCGTGGAAAACCTGGATATTCAGTTGCCACCCTCCATGCAGAGTGATCAGCCGGATAGAGCCGACGAAGCCGCCGCTTGAACCTTATACGCTAATCAGACAAACTGTCACCAGATATCAATAAGTGGTGACGGTTTGTCTGACTCCGGCTCTGCCCGATCATCCCGGGCACAACTCCAAACCCTGTTTCGCCAGCACGGCGGACAGCTTCGCCTGAGTGAAGCGCTGGCCCGGGGTTTTAGTCGGTATCAGTTCTATGAGCTCCGGGACGAGGGGCTGATTGAGCCGGTCAGCCGTGGTCTGTACCGGCTGGCAGACCTGCCTCCGATAGAAAACCCGGACCTGGTGGCTGCCGCTACTCGGTTCCCGAATGCGGTGCTTTGCCTGACTTCCGCGCTGGACTGGCACGGCATCACCACGCAGATTCCCCACCAGGTGCATCTGGCTGTCGAGCGGGATGCCCGCCTCCCGGTTTTGGATTACCCGCCGGTGGCCGGGTACCGGTTCTCCGGGCGGGCTTTTAGCGCAGGCATTGAACAGGTGGATGTGGATGGCATTACCCTGAACGTCTACAGCCCGGAAAAAACCCTGGCGGACTGTTTCAAGTTCCGGAACCGCATCGGTATGGATGTGGTGCTGGAGGCTCTGGAGCTTTACCGAACCCGCAAAACTTTCCTTCCGGGTAAGCTGATGGAATACGCCAGAATTTGCCGGGTCGCCAATGTGATGGCCCCCTATGTCGAAGCCAGGCTTTGAATGGAATCAGTCCATCAACGGAATAACCAAAGTGAAAGGAGATCACGATGGCCAAAAACACCGGCGCGTCCGTTCGTCAGAAACTGTTGAATAAAGCCCGGGAAGAAAAGCGCCCCTTTCAGGAGTTGCTGCAGTATTACGCCATGGAGCGGTTTCTGTATCGGCTCAGCCAGTCCCACCACAGCGGCTGCTTTACCCTGAAGGGTGCGCTGATGCTATGGGCAATGCAGGGGCCGACCAGCCGACCGACCCGGGATATCGATATGCTGGGCCAGACCAGCAATGAACCAGAGGCTATTCTGGCTCAGGTGCGAGAAATCATTGCGGCTGAGGTGGTCGATGACGGCCTGCGTTTTGATCCGGATACCCTGAAGGCAGAGGCCATTACCGAAGATGCGGACTACCAGGGGCTGAGAGTGACCTTCACTGGTTTTCTCGACAGTGCGAGGGTTCCGATGCAACTGGATGTCGGTTTCGGCGACCCTATATTTCCGTTTCCCTCCTGGCTGGAGTTTCCAACCTTACTGGATTTTCCCGCTGCACGGATCAAGTGTTACACGCCGGAGTCGTCCATTGCCGAGAAGTTCCAGGCGATGGTCAATCTTGGCGAGCTGAACAGTCGCATGAAGGACTTTTACGACATCTGGTTGCTCTCGCGTCAGCACGCGTTCCGGTTGGAAAATCTCAAGGGGGCGGTTGAGCGCACCTTTCGAAAGCGGGGGACGGAAATTCCTGAAACCACTCCCTTTTCTGCCGCTTTTATAGACACCAAGCAGCCACAGTGGCAGGCTTTCCGTAAACGCCTTGGCCAGGATCATGTGCCAGAGGCATTTTCGGAGGTTGTAGAGGCGGTGGTTGAATTCCTCAGTCCTGTGATGGCGAGCAGAGCCGCGGACGCCCCCAGGGAAATCTGGCACCCACCCGGTCCATGGAGTCGGCAGGCCGATGGCTAGTTTTATTTCGGAAGACAACATTGAGCAGGCGCTGTTGCAGCGCCTCCAGCACATTCACGGTTTTAATGTGCTGGACTGCTATACCGCAAAGCCGGAAGATCTGAATGATGGCTCTCACCGTGCCGACAAACGGGATGTGATTTTTCCGGCTGAGTTGAAAACTGCCTGTCTTGAACTGAATCCCGCCATTCCCGAAAGCAAGATTGATGAAGCCGTTGAGCATGTGATGGAACGACGGGCAGCTATGTCCCCGATTGCCGCCAACCGGGAGCTCTACGACCTGATCCGGGACGGTGTGTCGGTGCAGTTTGATGATGACCGAGGCATTAAACAGCATGAAAAAATACGGCTGGTCCATTTTGACGACCCGAAACAAAACCGCTGGCTGGCGGTCTCCCAGCTATGGATCAAGTCAGTGGCTCAGGCCCCGAAGGCTGCCTACCGTCGCCCGGATGTAATCCTGTATGTCAACGGGCTGCCTCTGGTGTTTATCGAGCTGAAAAACTCCAATGTGCGGCTGCGAAATGCCTTCGAGGATAACCTGCGCAGTTACCGGCATGACATCCCCCAACTATTCCACTGCAACGCATTCTGTGTCCTGTCCAACGCCCTGGAAACCCGAGTGGGCAGCTTCACTGCTGGCTGGGAGCATTTCTTCAACTGGTTCCGGGTGGAGAGCGAGAAGGAGGCGATAAACCGCAAGGAAATTACGGAACAGGCTGCCAGCCTTGAGCATGCTGCCGATGGCCTTTGCGAAAAGGCTCGCCTGCTGGATTACGTCGAGAACTTCATCCTGTTCCATAAGGGCGAAACCAAGATCATTGCTCAGAACCACCAGTTTTTGGGTGTGAACAATGCCTATGAGCGTTTCCTGAACCGCCGGGAACACGAAGGCAAGCTGGGGGTGTTCTGGCACACCCAGGGCTCGGGCAAAAGTTTTTCAATGATTTTCTACGCCCGTAAGATTTTTCGAAAAGCCACGGGTAATTTCAGCTTTGTGGTGGTGACTGATCGCCAGGATCTGGACGGACAGATCTACCGGAACTTTCTCAATACGGAGACGGTTCGCAAAGAAGATGCTGCGCAACCGGCCAACGCTGAGGAAATGCGGAAGTTTCTGGGGCAGAACAAGAAAGTGGTGTTCACCCTGATTCAGAAATTCCGGTACGACAAAGGGCGCAAGTACCCCCGACTATTTGACCCGGACAAGGAAAACCGGGAAATCATCGTGATGGTGGATGAGGCCCATCGCACCCAGTACAAGAATCTTGCAGAGAACATGCGGGCAGGCCTGAAGGGTGCCCACTTCCTTGCCTTCACTGGCACGCCATTGCTGGGGCGCGACCGCAAGACCAACAGTTGGTTCGGCGATTATGTGTCCGAGTATAACTTCCAGCAGGCCATGGAGGACAATGCGACGGTGCCGCTGTTCTACGAGAAGCGTGTGCCGAAGGTGCTGATTCAGAACGATGATCTGGGAGACGAGTTCTACGAGTTACTGGAAGACGAAAACCTGGACGAGGCCCAGCAGGAAAAGCTGGAGAAAAAGTACGCCCGAGAACTGGAAGTGATCAAACGGGACGACCGGCTGGATACCATTGCCCGGGACATTGTGTACCACTTCCCACGCCGCGGTTATCTAGGCAAAGGGATGGTCATCACTCTGGATAAATTTACGGCCGTGCGCATGTACGACAAGGTACAGCAGCATTGGAAAGCTGAGCAGAAGCGCTTGCTGAAGCTAACCAAAGAGTCTGGCAACGAGGTGGAGAAAGCCCGCTTCAAGAAGATCCGGGATTATATGAAAACAGTCGAGATGGCCGTAGTCATCAGTGACCCGAAATCCGATGAGGAAAAGTTCGAGAAACAGGGGCTGGACATCAAGCCCCACATCAAGCGGCTGGATCAACTTGATGAACAGATGCACGACGTTGAGTATAACTTCAAAGACCCGGAGAACCCCCTGCAACTGGTGTTTGTGTGTGCCATGTGGCTGACGGGGTTTGATGCACCCACTGTGTCCACGCTTTACCTCGACAAGCCCATGAAGGGCCATAGCCTTATGCAAACCATCGCCCGGGCCAACCGGGTGGCGTCTTATCGGGTCAAGGGCCACAGCGGTGATCTGGTCGAGAAGAAAAACGGTGAAATCGTCGATTACTACAACGTGTTCCGCAACATGCGCAAGGCTCTGAAAGACTATGCGCAGGGTGCGGATGACGAGGAACAGCCGGTTCAGGAAAAGTCAGAGCTGTTTGAATTGCTGGATGATGCCGTTGCCCAAACGCTGGAATTCTGCCGAGAGCGGGATATTGAGTTGAATTCGGTGTTTGAGAAACAGGACACCTTCAAGAACATCGGTTTCTTCAACAAGGCGGCGGATACGTTACTAAGCAACGAAGACTGGCGGAAGCAGTTCAATGTCTATGAGAACACAGTGACCGCGCTTTACGAGGCGTGCAAACCAGAGATTTTCCAACAGCACGACAATCAGCGCATTGCGGCTATCCAGTACCTTCGCGGTGTGGTGGACGCGCTTGTGGAGCAGGCGGACATCGATGAAGTCAGCCAGAAGATCTCCGAGCTACTGGATGAAAGCGTGGTGGTGGATAACGCCGAGTCATTTAACATCAAGGAGCACCGCGCGGAATATGAGATAGTCCAAAAAGGACAGGGTTGGGATCTGAGCAAGATTAACTACGACAAGCTTCGGGAAGATTTCAAAAGGGCGGAGTATAAACACATTGAAATTGCAGAGCTTCGGGCATTTATTGAGGATAAGCTTCGTCAGCTTTTGGAGCAGAATCATACTCGCACTGATTTTGCCCAGCGGCTTCAGGAAATCATCGACAAGTACAACTCCGGCAGCTCATCCGCCGATGCTTACTATGAGGACCTTGTCCAGTACGTTGGCAATCTTCGAGAGGAGTCCGAGCGGCATATCCGAGAGGGGCTGAACGAAGATGAGCTGGAAATCTACGACCTGTTGAAGAAAGACAAGCTCACGAAGGTAGAAGAACAGAAGGTCAAATTAGCTGCAAAGGATTTGATTATCCGTTTGCTGGAAGGTCATCCCAAAGTGTTGGTGCAGGATTGGTGGAAGGACGGACAGACTCAGCGGGCGGTCAAGGCTGCCATTGAAGAAGTCTTGGATAAGGATTTGCCGGAAAGTTATGACCGGGTGGCGTTCAAGGAGAAGTGCGATAACGTTTTTGAGCTGGTGGTGGAGTTCGCTGCCAATGGCCGGAAATGGGTTGCATAAGTCTGATGCCTCGGAAACGTCTCAGATGCCAGACGAGATTGTCTTTGCCACGTCTTCAAACGTGTCCTCTGGAAAGCTGAATATAAGAACGGAACTTGGGTTTTCTGCATTTATGAGGTAGCCCGTCTTATAGTTACGAACCTCTGCTGAAAACCCTGTAAAACCGGGATATATCCCAAGCGTTTGAGTTTCGACGGATTCAGACTCTGAGGCCGATTTTAGGATGTTAATGAACTCAGATGTCGACGGGGCATCCGACGGAATGGGCTCCACGCGAATGAACCCGAGCGCCTTTCCATCATTGAATAGCGTTATGTCATTGTTGTCGATGCGGACGGCATCGAATAAGTTTGAGCTGACCGATACAGCGTAATCCTGGCTAGGTGAGAACGATATCGACTGAGTTGATGCACAACCGGTGAGAAAAAGGGCTACGATGAGGGAACCGGGGAGTTTCATTATACTCATGCTTCCTTGGTTATCTCAGAGAGGCTTCCAGCAAACCCCTGAATTGTAACCCGCGAGTTAATTTGCAGGTAAAACTGATTTCGACTGCCCCCTGCTGAAAGGCTTGCCCGCTGCTCGAATTGCCGACTTCCGGATGTCATCTTATAGCGATTGATGATAAGACCTCATCAAAAAGATCCTCTTTGACACTAATGGTGATCCAGGATTCGTTATTGTTAGCTACTGCGATAAACGCGGTGGTATAACCGCGGAAAGTGGATGCAAAACCATAGGCGCCATCAGGCAATTGCAGCTCGGTTGGCGCTCCAGGGCCCTTTTGTGCCTCTACAAATCCTTGTTTCACCTCGCCGATAGCCGTTTTGGACTGTGGGTTGGTCTCTACGGTCATTATTGTGCCGACTAGATCGGAGCCCTCCCATAACTGCATTTCGGAAGGTTGAACTTCTATTGCGTCGAACCTGTCACTGTTAAGCGTAAAGCTGGTGTTGGGAGCGGCACGGAACTCAACGGGGTGACTGCTGAACGAAGCGCAGCCGGAAATAAAAACCACTATCAGGATAAGGCTAACTACAAGCCGTGCCATTTCGGAGATCCTCTATCGGTCTAAGGAGTCAAGAATAACAGGTTTGAACTGCGCAGCACGGAAACGCGCGCACATCATGTTGACTCGCACGTTTTCCAATAAAAAGGGTTCGCCCGATTTTCTAATAACTCTCAAAGCCCACTTTCTGAGTTTGCTCGCTGGCATCAACACGTCTTGTGGGGAGGGTACGGCGTCTACCCAGGTACTGCAGTCAGCTGTTTCTGACAGTAGTTCCACAATTGTGGTGAGGGTTTCATCCGTGATTGAGGAGTTCGTGAACTTCCGGGCATAGATCCGCCCAAAGAATGTGGTGATTATCGCCTGGATAATGTCCACGTCGTTCTGAGTGAGAGATTCGCTCAATTTTCTTCATCCTTGAAGCCAGAAAGCGAAACGCCAGACAGCTTGGGCTGTCCGGCGCTACGTTCTTTACGATTACGAGGGGCTTAGCCTTCGATCGGCGAACGCCAGTCGTCCGCACCGGAAGTACCGGCAACAGCGTGTTCCCAGGTCACTTTACGGTAGGACAGGGACGCCGTTACCAACTGGGTGAAGTCAGCGCTGGCGGCATCCTGGCAGTGCGGCATGTTGCACTGGATGTCGATGATGGTGGCATCTTCCAGGATGGTGGAGAAGAAGTGCTCCTGCTTGCCTTCAACAGAGGTGCGGTAC
>Ga0208032_1000125_pt1 | contig 63128 bp, 87 predicted proteins | sample MalvirAntarct_66_FD_184254 | JGI IMG/M metagenome (GOLD analysis project Ga0208032, IMG submission 184254) | Marine viral communities from the Global Malaspina Expedition - Malaspina viral metaG Antarct_66 (SPAdes) (version 2) | ecosystem: Environmental > Aquatic > Marine > Oceanic | place: West... | reverse complement strand
GGAAGAGTCGTTGGAAATCCACCACCCCAAACGTTTCCACGTTGGTTTACTGTGTAGAATACACCTTCAGATCCTTTATTTCCTACATCACCACCTGCCGAGATTGCACCAGAACCTACTTCTGCAGGAACTGCCTCAATCATTGAAGTTTCTAAGTAATCATCAAAACGAAGTCTTGTTTCGTGCTCAGATTTCATATACCATAGGTACCCGTTTGCTCCATTTTCAGTAGTAACTTCTACCCATCCAATTTGCGCCATATCAGAACCTGATACAGAATACTTATCCTTGATAATGATTGGAGAATTCTCGAAGAAGATATCATCAGCTTCTAAAGAACCTACCATTCCGTTAGTTCCTTTTTTGAATTCAGAACCATAAATGAACACAGTAAATACTGCTCCGGCTCCCGCTACTGCTAAACCAGCTGCTTCATAAAATGCAACTGTAAAAGTATCTGCTCCTACATTTACTGCGGTTACGATTGCTTTGTTGTTTGCACCACCCGCATTATCGGTTAACATTACTGTCTGTCCAACACGAACAGCAATTGCATTGTCAGCTGTGTATGGAGGAATTCCTACATCACCCACTGTAAATGTTGCTGTTGACGCATTTACAAGTGCCGCTGTTGCACAGTTAGTGTATTTAGTGTGCAACCTTCCTTGTTCTGCCCATTTGATAAGGTCAGAGTTAGAAGGCATTTCAGCTCCCACCATTCTCAAGAATGATGCTACTGTTCTGTTTCCATAACGCTCGAATTCTTTTTCGTAAGTGTCAGGAAGATATTGATTCAAGAAATTAAAATCCTTGATGTAATTTGTTGCTAAAGGTACTTGTTGCGCACTTGGCTGCAAGTTATATCCCGGTACTGCTTGTACTGCCATAATCGTTTTTTTTTTAAGTTATTATTTTTTACTTCTAATTTTTAGTCCACGACCTTTGTCGTCTCCTACTGCTCGTATTTGCATTCCTCCCGAAAGCGCAGCTGGTTGTGGTGTTTGGCGCGGAGACATATTTACATTTTTTGCCTTACGCATTGCACCATCAAGTGCCTCTGCTTTACCTTGCTCAAAAAAGAACTCGGCATATTTATCGGGGTTCATTGCAATAGACAAAGCCTTATGATATCCTTTGGAATTTTTCAAAAGACCATCCTCCGTTAAAAACTTCTTTGTGAAGTTTGCCGGATCCGAATGTGCTTTACGTAATTCTGTAGAATCTCCCGGAGAATACACAAGTTTACTGTCTCCTATTTCAAACTCAAAGCCCTTGAATTCGTTGTTAAAGGTTTCATCCAACTTGGTAGTGTACCATTCGCTTCTGCGATCTAGTGCCTCCTCGTAAGTATTTGCTTCTTGAACAGATTGCTTATATGCCTCTAAGTTTTTTGAATCTTCCTCAGAAATAGAACCACCCCTTGACTCAAGAGGTACTTTGTATTTTTCTTTCTCAGCTTCAAAATAATTTTTAGCTTTAGCAATTATCTTCTTCTTCGCTAATTTTGCTTTTCTAATGTCTGACTCTTCATCAAGATCTTCGTCGTATGAATAATCCTCTATCATAATGTCGATATCATCTTCATCAAGACCTTCTTCGGTTGCCATTAAATAGCTCTTTAGCAATTTATCAGGGTTCATTTCGTCGATATTTTTGCTTAAATTAACAAAATCCTCGATCCCACGCCCTGTATCTTTTTTATATTTAAAGTAAGCCGCCACATCTTCAGGAAGAGGTTCTGACTCTTCTCTAGCTTGCGTAAATTCATCAAGAGAATTTATTTGCTTACCATATTTTTCTTCAATAAATGAAAGAACTTGTTCTTCGTTTAATCCTTCTTTTGCCGGATCTGCTTCTAATACCTCTTCAGCTTCAACTTCTTTCAAAGCCTCTGCGCCATCCGCCCCTTCTGCATTTTCTGATGCGTGTTTATTGAGTAGGTTTTGCTCAACTTCTTGTACAGACTTACCGTCTGTCTCTCCTAGATCTTTTACTTGAAATTCCATATTTGATTAAATTTAATAATATTACAAAGTTACACAATAAATTTTATATTTATCGTGGATTAAATTCCGCTAGATCAAACCCGTCCAAACTGTCTTCATTCGACTCAAAGTTAATTGGTGCTAGGTTATTTTTCCTTTGGTTTATTAGTTTAGACTGTTCAGAGTTTTGTTGGCTAATTCTGTTTGCCTTTGCCCCTTCTCTTTTATCTTCCCTATCCTGAAGTTGATTGGTCTCAATACCACGCAACTGCATATTTAACTGAAACTCTTGGTTCATTAACTGAGACTTAAGCTGGGCTTCGTTTTTCATCTTCTCGATTTCAAAGGCTACCTCACTTTGTTTAAGTTGCATCTTACCCTGCATTTCTAATTGGAATTTTTGCAGTGCCATTTCTGAAGCCATCTGCTGCTGGTTCATCTGCATCTGGTTTTGCATCGCTTGGCTCTCTTGTGCCTGTTTCTGCTCCCTATCCATCTTCCCCTTGCGCTTCATTTTTAATAACTGATTTGCAAGCTTAAGGTTTCTTAATTCTCTAATGTCAATAGCATCCTCAAGATCAATCCCCCCTTTAGATAAAGCTACCTGAATATTTTGTTCAAGCTGCGCTTTCTGCTCCTCATCTGGAGATATCTCAATAAAAATACCAAAATCATAAATATATAAATCTTTGATATCATTAAGAATACTTACGTTATACTTTCCAATTTGATTAACAAATTCATCTGCGAAGTCTGAGTATTGTAAAATATCAGCTACCCTATAGGTTAACGCCTCCGCCAAACTCTTATAAATATAAAGACTAGCATCAAGAATGTGCCTCGTAGCAGTATTAGAATTTAATGCCGCTAGTTTTTGAACCCCAACTAAAGAGTTTGAATCAGGCATACTTGCGTCTCTAGCCTCATTTAAACCTGTAACCTGTCTGATCTGATTCAGATAGTGATTGTAGTTGGTTAAAAGCATTTGGGTTTTCGATGCGCCCGAACTAGAGTTTAATTCTTTAATAGGAACCTTTCCTTGATTGTAATCTCCGTCTTGAGTGTAGCTTCTTCCTATTACACTACCCGTTTGGAAGTATAGCCTTAAAGCGTCCTCTGGATTATAAGCGGCTCCTGTTCCTAGGTCTACCTCGTTAAGACCATCTGCATCAATAAACACACCGTCCGGAACAACCCTTGATATAACTTGCTGAAGTTTCAAATGAGTTATCTGAATTAAATCTGCAAATGGAATCATTCTACTGGTTAAAGACTCAATAACACCCTTGTACATTCTTGGAGCACAAGCAACATAGTTTGGTAAAGCGTGTTGAGTTGCCGACTGTGGGCGTACCATATTTTCTGACAACTTCCATTGAAGCAAGATGTTAGTTCCCATAACCATAACCCCTTCATACCATACATCAATAGTTTTTGAAACCTTTTCAAACTTACCTTCTTCTTGCATTTCTATAGGAGGATTGAATTGGTCATCTTTTTCAATCATACTCTTGTTTCCGTTGTCTTTAATTTTTTTCTTATAAACAACATCCTTAGTTGTTTTGTAATTAAAGTACATTATAGTGGCTGAGTCTCGTTGAAATATATCATTTTGTTGAGATTGTGATACATCATAATGGTCGTACCAATCTTGCCCATACTTAGAAATCTCTTCTAGGTTTTCATTTGTTAGTGTAGGATCAATTTTTTTTAACTCAATAATTGGTAAGCATTTAATTTCTCCCCAATAAAAACAGTCTTTAAAGTGCGGGTCTTCAGTATAGCTATAAACTACATTTGCAGGATCAACGTAAGAAATTTTTACTCCATCCCCCATCAAAAACTCGTGCTTAGCAATACCTATTCCAAGAACTGTCTCATCATAATCAATTCTTTTACGAATATCATCATAGTGGTTTGCGTCAAATAATGTGTTGATAGCCTCTTCCTCTGCAATTTCAATTGCAGGCTTGTAGTTTAGTTGCATATATAAAGACAACTCTTCATCCGTAGCCGGCAGAGAGTTTGGTTCCGTAACAAAAGGATTTGCCCCCGTCTTTTCTGAAATAGATTCTAAGATAGGCTTTGCAATCATCTGCCCCTCAATCATATCCTGATACTTGCTTCGCTTGGATTGAGACATAGCATCCTGTGCATAAGCCTTAACCTTAAACTGTCTGTCTGACATACCGTTTACAACAATATCAATAAACTTAGGCAATATAGGTACGGGTGTCCAGTCTAAATTTAGATAAGATAAATCGCCATCAACTGCTAATTCGTTTTTATATTTTGCCACCGACTGCTCCCCGCGAGCATACAGTTTTAGTTTATGGAATTTTCTCCACTGTCCGTAGTACCTTCCTCCATCACCGTCTTTCTTAAACCACTCATACTGAATAGCTTGCCCTATCTGCAAGCCAAATTCTTCTGAAGCTTTAATTGAATCCGACACAAATTGGCTTGGAAAACCTTCGGATGTTATGTTTATTTTAACATCTTTCATTTAATCATTTCGCTAATTGTTCCTTTATTATTGTATGTTGCAAAGTTAATCTTTATTTTTGATTGTTTTTGCTGAGGTAAATATAGATTTTTTTGGTTTGCCATTATAGCTAGACCGGAACTTATAGAGGCATCGTGCTTCGTTCTATTACTAATATCAAACTTTGCCCAATCTTCTAATGTCCTCATAAATATGCAGTCCCCCATATCTCCAATGGTATCCATCCCAATATGTTTCTCAATATAAGATTCTATCGCCGTGGCGTGAGCCTGCTTCACAGACTCGCTTGAGTTTGGTATTCCTCCTAACTCTTTCTCTGTCTTTGATAATTTTGTGTAATGCTTGTCTGGTCTGTTTATACAGAAACCCCTGTATCCTCTATTCTTAAAATGATATAATAACCTAGGTTTGTTGTTCTCAATTAGGATTGGCATCCCATAAAATACACAAGCCATTAATACATCTTCATAAAATATCTCTGCCGTCTGTGGGCGGGCAATATACTCTAAGAAAAAAGTGTTTATTGGAGCTTCATTCATATGGAACCCGGTTAATCCGTGAAGTGCTCCGTTAGATCCGCCACCACCAACGGTACCTGATATGTCATAACTATCACATCCAAATGCTCCAATATGATCATTACCTGCATATTTGACACCATTTTTTATTGTAAAGTTATTCTGCATTTGGGGCTTAGGATTCCAAGATATATAAAACCTTCCACTATTGTTTGGGCTAAATATAACCTTACTATCTTTTATACCATCCTTCCAAGAGAAAGACCCCCTTGTTATATGATGCTCCTTTATTAAAGAATCATTATAATCAATCTGCTGATATATTTTAGTTAGATTAAACAAAGACTGTTTACTCTCATCCCTAAAGGCGTGAGACTCAGATCTTGGGAACTGACGGTAAAATTCATTCAAAGCATCAGCGTCATTTTTTAAAGAATCAACCTCGGCTTGCCAATAATCTACAGCACCCTGATCGATCATTTCACCATCAATTCCCATTACGGGAACTTTAGGTGTTTTAAAAACCGGCATACCATACCTATCAATAAAACCCTCCATATTCCACTCCATTGGAATGAATAAAGAATACAATCCACTACGAGTCTGTCCATTTCTATTTCGTTTTAATGTAGATGAATCTTCAAATAATTTTTTAAAGTTATCACCACCTTTACTTAAAGCATTTGATGTTGATCCCATCATACACTTGCCTATAATCTTGCTACCTAATCTCAAACAAGTTTTTGTAACTCGCCAGTTGTTCAATATATTATTTGGCTTAATCCATTTACCAGATTCGTCGTGACCTAGTAATAATAGCTTCTCACCATCATAAGAGTTGTCATCGGTATTCTTCCAGTCAATTGTTGTATCAAGACCCTCTATATCATCATCTTGTACAGTGAACATATTTTTCTTTGTGATCTTTGATGCTGGAACCCTAAAAGCTAATTCAGTCTTTGGTTTATCCATACCATCCTGTATAGGTCTGAAGAAGAACGGCAGCCTATTAGAAATAGGAACAACCTTATCCGTAAACATCTTCTTAGCATCACCACCTGTCTTAGATAGTATTCCAACCCTCGCATCTTTTGCGAGTGTGCCTGTGTTTACACACTCAGAGGAGCACATAAAAGAAAATCCTGAACGTCTAATCTTTAGGTAATCCATTCCAAAACTCCTCTTATCAGCCTTGCAAGCCTCCCAATAAATCCAAAAAATTCTATTTGCCTCCCTAAAGTCGGGGTATCCAATATCAATACTAGCCCATTGGATATACATATAATGGGATCCTGTTATGTAAGATATATTCCCATTGTTTTTAAAGAACATCCCATACTCCCTATGGTCAAATTCTTGTTCAATGTAATCAACCCATCTATCTTTAAATGATGAGTCCATATCATTCCATTGATGTATGTTTTTAATTTTATCTAAAGGCTTAGGCAACTCCTGCCGTTCCCAATACTGTTCCTCTTTTTTCGTATCTCTTGTCCAGCATTTTTTATCTGGTGCCGGGAGAGCTATAACCAACCCACTTATATTTATTATATCCCCTATTGTCCCATCTTTTGATATAACAATAATCTCATATTTTGAGTCATAGCCATATGCCCACGACTTCCCTTTATTTTTAAGGGTAACCACACTCTTAGGTACATAGTCTTTTAGTACTGTATATAGGTTATTTTGAGTTTCTTTCTGCAAATCCTTGTTTGGTATCAGTTTTACTTTCGCCTTTTTCAGACATTTCAATAGCATCTCTTTCTAGATCAATCCTGCTGAGAATATCAAAAGCGTCAAATATTGCGAGTTTCTTTGTAGCCGCTGCGTTTTTTAACCTGTCCGCAGACAGAGCATCTTCAGGATCAATTTTAATAATTTTCTCCTTCGCAACCTCTATCAGCTCCTTCACGGCTCTTTCCCCGGCTTTTATTATTTCTATCTTTATTTCTTTTGATGTCATCTTTTATTCGTTTGATTTTTCTGATTGGTAGGTTCTCTTCGTTCCAATCCTCTGCGAAGAAAATCCAATTTTCTTTTTTACTCATATCACCATACTTATCTGATGATCATAAATTCTATATAGCTTCTCGTCATCTACCGTAAACTCATACTCACTCTCAGGAGCAAATGTAACTAGATCCCCCTTATTAACACCCTTACTGATTAGATATTCGTTTGGGAACTTCATTAAGCCAACTAATGGCTCGTCGCTAAAGGGTTTAAATATATAAGACTCACTAACAGGAACTGGTTTTACAAAACAGTATCTGTCATAAGACTTCCATTCTTTTCCATTGTGATATAAAAAAAACTGTTCGTGATCTATAAAAAACAAGTCATCCTTAAAATAACTCCTTCCACTTCTCTGACGACCTTTGACATCGTTGTAAAATTTAAAAACATTATGGTGGACTAGTAGGGTATCACCTATAGATATAGGTCCCTTATACTTTAAAGGTGTCTCAATAACCTCAGCGTATCTGTTTGAAAACCGATGGTCTTCCTCGGAGGTGCTGATTATTAAATCAATACCTCCTATTTTTTTTGAATTATTATACCTCTTCCCATCTATGGGCTTTACTATAAAATTATATGGAGATTTCATTTAGAAGTTTATATTATACTCAATAGATATTGGCATTGTACTAGTAAACTCTTTCCATAATACTACTTCTTCCTTTTGATTTTGGATCCAGATTACTATAGAGCTTCTAGAGGTGTCAAACTTTATAAGATGAATCTTGTAGTTTCCGTTAAGGACTGTCTGACCTGAAATGTAATGCATCGCCCCTGACTTGTAATCAGGACCTACCGATATCTTGCGTATATCCATTTTTTATTAAATTTACTATTAACTATATATCCAATTTGTTCCGTCATAAAATACCGCCGCCACAACCGTACTGCCACCGGAGGCAACGTCTCTCCAAGCTAAAACTACCGGAGCATCTGTTATGTATGACCTCATTCCGGCTGCAGGTACTGGAACAGCAACCAATAAATCAGCATAAGTATATCCAAGGGTTTTAACAATCTTTCCGGATATGTTTCCTATAGTGGAAACATCCCCCTTTAAGAATGTTGATACGATATTAGAGTTTCCTATAGAAACTGTATTACTACCGCCCGCAATAGCTCCGTAACCTATTACTATTTGGTTTGTTTCTCCGCTAGTGTTAGATAATGTATCCGCCCCTAAAAACACACTTTGCGTTGATAATGTGTTTACCGCAGCACCAGATACTTTTTCATACCTTCCGGCATCGCTACCCACCGCAATATTACTTGACCCCGTGGTGCTACTAGACAATGCATAAGATCCTATCACGGAGTTATTAGCTCCTGAGGTGTTGCTCTGCAAAGAAGAATACCCTACCGCAGAGTTGTTATCTGCTATAGTGTTGCTAATTAAAGAAGCAAATCCTACTGCGGAGTTGTTATTTCCCGACAAGTTCTGACTAAGAGCTTGAGTTCCGGAAGCAGTGTTTCCTCCGCCTATTGTATTAACTCCTAAAGACCCTGATCCAATAGCAACATTTTGGCTTCCTGATATGTTTGCCTGTAAGCTCTGTGTTCCTATGGCTAGGTTATTACTTCCTATTGTATTGTTTTGCAGGGAGTTATATCCTATAGAAGAATTATTTCCTCCAGAGGTGTTTAACAACAAAGAGTTGTAGCCTATAGCCACATTAGAACTCCCTCCTATATTTGCCTTTAAGGCTTGATAGCCCACTGCTGTGTTGTACCCTCCAGTGTCGTTTGCTCCCGACTCAAAACCAATAAATGTACTGTTATTTAATCCTATTTGAGATATTCTTCCCGTTACCTCTAAGGGGGCAGATGGTACCGATGCGGATCCAATGCCTACATTACCGGCGTTATTGTTGTATATGTCAGAACCATTAGTTGTCCAAACACCACTTCCGCCTGAGCCTGTAATAGTTATTTCATTGGCAGCGTTAATAGAGGTTGTAATTCCTCCAGCCCCTGTAAATGTAATGATACCAATCGTAGTTATTGCCGTTCCCACTCCTGTAGAAGCAGCCGGAGTGATTGAGGTTACGGTACCTCCGCCACCTAACCCAATTATATCTCCAATAAGATAGTTTTTAGTAATATCCAAATCATCCGCATCTGTTCCTATTACGTAGTCTGCAACCGTAGGGATTGCGTCCATTGGATATGTACTAATTCTTGCCATATTATTTTGCCGTTTCTAGTTGTGTTTCTTCAGGATCCTTAACCTCTCCTGTTTCAATATTTATTACAGCGTCCTTGCCATATTTTTTAATCAAAGATTTCTCTGATTTTGCATAAGAGACTTTAAGATCTTCTACCTTCTTGATAAGATTAGCTTGAGAGATTACTGAATCGCCAAGCTGAACTTTTGTTTGGTTAAATTCGTTTACCAATCCTTGAATTGTTGTTAGTTCCTTTTCTGTTAATTTTTTCATTTTAATTTAATTTATGATTTATAATTTTTACAAAGATATGAAAAATATATTTATTTATTAATTTATTAATCACACGTACCTACACTATCTACTAACCCTGTAGTGGAACTGGTTATATTATATGTTGTTGTTCCTGATTTTCTTCTGTTACCAAGCCCTAAAGGGGTTGTTCCTTGGTCTGTCCACACCGTATCCCCTACCACAGGTAAGGACCCTGTGCCTGAGTGATAATATGTTTGATCTATCGTTGCACTACAAACAGATCTTTCATTTATAGAACTAGAGAAAGCCGTGGTGGTTACGGCACCATAATTTCTAAAGTTAAGTAACTGGTTTTGATCTCCAGAGTAGGTTGCATCAAACTTACCTGCTACTGCATCTGCAAAACAATCAACTAAATCATTAGTTGTTGGGATAATCTCGGTTACCACATCGCTAAGTGAAAAAGTAGTTGTATCTGGGATTGCCATTACCTTTCTAGTTGTTTAATCCTATTTTCTAGTTCTGATATCTTAGATATTAGTAGGTCAATGTACTTAACAGACTTGAATCCTTCTTCATCTGTTTGTACAAATTCCGGATGTTTAATTTCTAGCTCTTGAGCAATAACACCTACTCTGTAACCCTCGTCTGAATCTTTTATATTAAAGGATTTCCATTTGACAGCTATTTCCTTTGGTGAGATATCATATATATTTTCTTTGAATCTTTTATCTGAAGACAATATAAAGTTGGTTGCTGTTACTGTGCTAGAAAGCCTGCCGTTACCACTGACATCAAACTTATATGTGGTAGGAGTTATACCAATTCCTACATTTCCAGAGGGATCGATACGCATTCTTTCAGCTCCATTTGCATATATCTGTACCGATCTAGTTGTGTCTTCAAACTTTATACCTTCGTCGGATCCCATAACTCCATTTCCGATCCATCCGCTACTAGCATTAGCCGCTACCAATACACCGTTGTATACGCTTTCGTTTGTTTTGAACTGAGCTAAAGTTATGGTACCTGTAGATATACTTTCTACGTCAAGAAGATAGGTAGGACTCGTAGTCCCGATCCCAGCTTTACCTGACTGCAAAAATGTCACAACTTCAGAAGCTAAATTATCATTTAAGAAACTTAACCTACCATCAGTCTGCACTTTGATTGAGAAATCATTAGATGTTCCGGTTTCTTTTAGCACTATTCTAGGAGTAACACCTTGGAACTGTCCATCACCCACAACGTCTAACTCAACAGCTGGTCCTGTTGTTCCAATTCCTACATTACCTGACGGCTCTATAAAGACCTTTACATCACTTGAAATAGGATCTCCATTATTTCCTGCCGTTAAAGCTAAACCATAAAAACCACCTACATAAGTAACTGCGCTAGATGAACCTAAATTTTTCTGAACCCCTATCGGTTTACCGTAATTATTAACTCCGATATTAAATGGAAATGTCGAACTGTAATTACTTTTAATTTCTATAAAATACCCCGAAGGTGACGAAGAATGTGCAAGTCTAATACCCGTCGTGCTTACAACGTCCAACGCCGACAATGGCGTTTCTGTTCCAATTCCAACATTTCCATCTACATTTAAACCTCCTATAAATTCAACTGCCATATTATCCTATTTTTTTAACTAAAACTCTAACAGCATTCAATGCTATTGCAACCGATGTTGATATAGTTACAACATTTATTGATGTTCTAACCACCGTAGCATATACCGTCTGTCCACTTGCGATATTATAAAGCTCAACAGCTACGTCAGCCGTTCCTAAACCGTGTGTCACGGCTATCGATGTAGCAGCACCATCTCCAATGTTAGCCGCATATGCGGTGTCTGTTGCTACACAAGAACTAACCGCCGTACAGAAGTCAGTTACCTGAGAAGCTGTAATTGCAATGGTTTGTGCTGACTTAGCACTAATCCTTCCTTTTGCATCCGTTGTGATAGTTAATGATTGACTTGCCGACCCAACCGCACTTGCCGTTCCCAAATCAGGCATACTTACAGCTCCTAATGATGTGATGCTAAGACCTCCCGCCACAGGAAAGGAAGCAATACCAACAGTAGTTGATGATGCAATATCTACGTTGTTCTGAACAGTTGTCCAATCCGTAAGCACTGTAGGCGTGTTTATCTCTGCAATAATTAAATCACCAACCTCAACCTGCTCCGTAAAGAACAATCCCGCCACAGTTACCGTGTATGTAAAACCTTTATTGATTGTTATTACCGGAGTCGCATCCAGATTTGGAGTGTTTGTCGCGGCATCATATCCGCCTTGATAGATCAAAGCTCCCGATCCTGACACACTCGCATCTACATAAGCCTTGTTTGCTGCGTCTTGCGCCAGCGTTGGGGTAAGGACATTAATTAATTTGTTTGAACCAATATCCAAACTTGCCGTTGGAGCGCCTAACTGGGATAATGATATGTTGTTTCCTAGTATTTTACTCGATACATTAGCCGCAGTAACCATTGGTATATACTCAGTGGAGCCGTTGTATAATGTTACTGTTGGAAGTTCATCAAGATTAAGAGCTATGGTTAAGGTATCTGCCGAAGAAGATATGGTGTCTACACCTGTGCCACCCACAATACTAAGAATTTGGTTGTCTGTGATTGACTCAATCGTTCCTGTATCCCCTTGCATTCTAAAGGAGTTCATTGTTCCCGGAGCGGCACCACTCGACGCAGAAGTTAATCTACCCTGTGCATCTACAGTTATTGATGAATAGGTATATGAACCCGCTATTACCGCCGTTGTATTTAATGTTGCATTCACAATTGGCACCGCAGCAGTTCCTGTTATGTTTATTCCAACATCAGCACCTGATGATCCCGATACAGAGGTAACCACCCCTACCGTAGTTGAATATCCCTGAAGATTTACCCAAGCTGTTGACGCTGCTTGTGTAGAGTTGTCTGCCGTCAGTGCTGTTCCAACAATAGGTATAGAGCTAAATGTCTTTAGACCACCAATTGTTTGTGCTCCAGTTGTTCTTACTACCGTTGAATCTACACCTACAGAAGATGCCGCTACAGTAATACCATCCCCTGATCCTACCGTTAATGTTACTGACCCTGAAGTGCCACCACCTGTTAGCCCGTTACCGGCTATAACCGCACTAATATCACCGCTGCCATCTAATGAAACCCACACGCTTCCGTTGTAGTACTTAAAGGTATTGCTTGTTGTGTTGTAAATTATTTGTGCTTCAAATCCTGCTGGATCTGAAGATACTTGTTGAAGAGAGGCATTCAATAATTGATTTTCTCCCAACTCAAGATTGTCTAAAATTAGAACTGCCATAATTGTTTGTTTTTGTTTATGTTAATATTATATCTAATTACAGTACACCTTCCCTGAGAATGGCGCGCTAAATGTTATTGTTACCTGATTTAAACTGTCGTATTTAACATTGCCATATGCAACACTTCCCGCTGTGTCTATTACCGATACCGCACAATACTTACCTAGGTTATGAGGCACGATCCAAGTGTCCGAAGCCACGGCTTGTGTAAAAACAAAGTTCTTGTCGTTTCCACCAGAATAATCATACCCCAATAAAGAAATAAGATAATCATCACCAGCCACTAAGTTCCCCGATCCTGATATGTATGTTAATCCAATATCATAGAACAAAGGCTCCAATACAACCTGAGCCGAACTGTCCCATAAATAAATTGCCCAGTTGCTTGGGTTCTCAGCATTGGTCACAAGAACAGTTGATCCTATTAGCGGTGTCGTGTAAAACGTATGTACCTCTTTATTTGTTAAGGCATATGTGCTTAACATCCAAGATGATATCGAAGAAAATGAAACTGCCGCTCCCGCTGTTGTTAAAAAAGAGATCGTGCCCCTGTTTCTTACCTCGTTACCAATTCTATCTTGATATCTATATCTTAATGCCTGAGACTCTATAATCCCAGATACATTTAAGAACTCAGCAACCGCATCTATGGTAAAGTTTTTTGTGGCATTTGCGGAGTTTACCGAGGTGCCAATCCATTTGTCAGTGCCTATTATATCTGTATCTAGAGCGTATGTCGCTATTCTTGCCATCTAAAAGATTTTATCCCCACAAAGATACATAATTAAAATAAAGCTATTTTATTTTTGTCTTGCCATATTCCCTTAGTGTAAAGTATCCGCCAATGACAGTAATTCCTAATGTCATAACTAAAGGTAAGTAGGCTTCACCAAGTGGTCTGCCATACTGAGAAGATATAAGTAGAAAATCAATTAACAAAGTAAAATTAGCAACCACCAATGGTCTTATGTTTCGAGCCAGCGTACTTCCAAACTTCATATCAGACTCCCATCGCTTGGTGATCTCAACCTCACGCTTGGTAATTTCCTTAGCAACCTCAACATCTTTATCAAGTTCTGCTAACAATAAATCTTTATCGTTTTGTGGGATGTCATCACTGCCTCGTATAGCGTCTCCTAAGCGGTTTAATCCGTCCACACCCGTTACGGTGCCAAGTATATTTAAAATGTCAGGAGACACGCCGGCTATGCCTCTGAGGATCTTTCCTACAAAGGTTCCTTCGCCACCATTTTTTATTGTGTTCTTATTATCACTCATAGTAGTTGCTTATAGACTCGTACTCTTTCGTAGCATCAAAACTAGGACAAGCCTTGCTTGAAAAATCACGGTGTCCGTGGATAATAGCCTCACAATAATTAATCGTTTTTAATTCTGTTAGTAGCGTTGTTAATCCTTCTTTCTGAGCATCAGTTCTAGTGTCCTTTGGAGTCTTTCCATCAGCCTCTACACCACCAATATAGCACACACCAATGCTGTTTTTGTTGTGACCCTTTGTGTGAGCTCCTGATCTTCTGATATCTCTACCTGTGTGAATACTCCCATCTAAGTAAATAACATAATGATAGCCAATGTCAGACCACCCTCTCTCATTTACGTGCCATCCCCGGATAGTATCAACATCAATATGCTGACCCTCCCTAGTTGCAGAGCAATGAACTATAATTTTATTTATCTTTCTCATTTTTTTTATCTCTTCTTTCTTTGTCTAGTAAATACCAACGCTGTATTGTGTATCCGATTGATGCGGCTAGTAGTGTAATTTTAAGAATCATATCTAGCTGAGAAAATGACATAGCTAGAGTAACGAGGTTTATTGCATACAATTTTATATCAGACATATTCATTTTTTATTTTTTATAAGGAAAAGCCTCGTTCCATTTATTCTTTTTATCCTGACATCCGCAAGGTTTATTTAAAACTTTTGATACTGTATCAACAACTTTCTTAATACCTGTGGCAGTGGTTATCTTTTCGATAGTATCACCAAGTCCTTTTGATTCCATTTTTTATTTTATTTTACAGTCACACCCTTCGATGCCACAACATTTATAATTTTTAAACATCAACCAATATAGCATTGAGTTCCAAGACCCCTTAAGTATCACTAAGTATTTTCTGAACTTTCTCATTTTTTATCTACCGTTGAGTATGCGTGACCGGTCATCTTCTTTGACATCCCCTTTGACATAGCTCTGCGAGCAACCTTGCTCATACTGTTCTTTCCGTTCTTAGCCCCTAAGTGCTCATCCAACCTTGAATTGTAACCCTGATTTTTCATAGTGGTTTTTATTTATATGTTTTTAATGTACTGAATGCTTATCTCGTACCTGCCTATTTTACTCATTTTTTATTTCTTTTTGTACCTTGCCTAGCTATCCTTGTGGTTTGACCTAACTGTCCCAATCCTCTTATAGGATCCGAACCACCGCTCTTAGCAACCCTTTTCTTAGGGGTAGACCACTTCATAACGTCCTTGTTCTTAAAATTAGCCGCGTTCAAATCAGCAACAGTGCCTTCACTCGCCTTATAAACCTTAGACTTTTTCTCGCAATCCTTTAATGCCTGTCCTGTTTTTCCTTCGCAACCCATAATTTTTACTATATTTGTATATGCAAATTTAATGAAAATTTTAATAACAATTCAAATGGAATATAACTTTAAACCGCCACAAGATTATTTAAAGTATTGGAGAGTCATCCGATATTTTATGAAGGCAAAGTACAACCTAAAAACAGGAGATCTAGATGTCCTTCTGTTCCTTTATTCAGAAAAGTATTTTAACAAGTCAAAATTTTATGAGTTCGATGAGCTACTGTCTTGGAGTACAAAAAGATTTAGCAACCTTATGAGAGACGGATGGATAGTTGTCTTCCGGAAAAGAAAGGGCAAGGAAGCAACATTGTACGAAATATCATACAAAGGAAGACGTATGATCGGATCAATGTATAAAAAACTAAACGGGGAGGAATTCCCTGAAAACAGAAGCACCAACCCGTTATTCTTAGCTAATATTAGCTACACCGATAGACTATATCGCGATATGATAAAAAAAATGAATGTCTTTATAAGACAACAACGACATCAGACTCCCTAATGATCGTGTAGGTCTCGCCATTTATAACCATCGTATATCCAGCACTAGTATCGTAATAAATACTATCGCCTGACGTTAGTAAATAAACATCGCCACCCGGCTCCACAACAGAACCTTTTTTGTAACGAAGCTTAGATACATCTTCAGCAGACAGAATTAAACCAGACTCAGCCCTAACCTCCTCTGGTATTGTCTTAATTAATATATATTTTCCTATTGGTCTCATTTTTATTTTTTTTTATTGGTTGAAAATAATATTGCAGTCCCAATATTGGGTGATACTCAAATACAAGCATAGTTTCTTTTAATTTGTCTCATATGTCCGTGCCATTGTGATAATAGCATTGGTAGATAATATTGTTACAGCAACCGATACCGCGCTCTGCAGCGCCGACTTAGTTACCTTCAAAGGATCAATGATCCCCATCCTGTACATATTGCCATACTCAGAATTGTTTTTTATGTCCCATCCCTCATCATATGCTTTAAGTGGTGGTGTTATAAGATTAGCACCGGCGTTCTCGCAAATCTGATTAAATGGAGCCCTAAGTGCTGCACCTAAAATATGTCCCGCGGCACTAGATGGTAGGTTTATTGACTCATTTAGAAGTGCTATCCCTCCACCCGGAAGAATACCATCTTCAAGTGCCGAACGAACAGCACACACCGCATCATCCACACGATCATAAAGCTCCTTCTGCTCTAGGTCAGTGGCTCCTCCAACATATATCACACCAACACCTCCCGTAAGGGAAGCTATCCGTGATAGTATGAAGTCTCTATCTGTTTTGTTGCTCGCCATCTTGTGGGCTGCCCACAATTGCTCAACCCTCTCAGTTACCGCAGGCTCATCCTCTATGGTATCCTTTACAATAATAGTAGAGTCCCTAGATACAATTACCTTCGAGGCACTCCCCAAATCAGCAACAGTTATAATACTTAAGTCATCACCAGTCTTCTCAGAAAAATATGTAGCCCCAACAGTAAGCGCAATGTCATTCATTAGCTCGTGTTGCTTGTACCCAAAGTTCGGTGGCGTGATAGCACATATTTTCAACCCGCCCTTCATTACATTTGCCGATAAAGTGTTTAGCACATTCTGAGAACAAGGCGCGATGATCAACAATCTCTTGCCGTCTTGTATAATTGGTTTTAGTATGCTCTCAATAGTAAGTAAGTTATTTATCTCAGCGTCACTCACAAGTACATATGTGTCTTCTAAAATACACTCGTCCTTCCGGTGATCATTTATAAACAGATCACTCGAATAACCCCTGTCTACCTTCAGCCCATTTGTTGTCTCATAATGAGTGGTGCTCGTCTGTGACTTATCAACAGTAACGATACCCGTCTTGCCAACCTTTGAATAGACATCAGATATAATCTTTCCTAAGTTCTTGTCGTTGTTAGCCGATATAGTAGCCACATCCCTTAACCTTTTTTGAGTAACCCGCTTAGATTTCTTCTTTAAGTTCTTACAAACATCATTGGTTAGAGATACAAGCTCACGCAATACCTCAGTCTTGTTGATGCCATCTTGATTAAGTAAATCAAACCCAGAACTAACAAGTGCTTCAGTTAAGACAATAGCCGTTGTCGTACCATCACCCGCTTCCGTTGCCGTCCTATCGGCTGCCTCCTTCATCATACGAACCGCAAGGTTCTCGACAGGATCTAATAAGTCTACCGCCTTAGCGACAGTTACTCCATCCTTGGTGACAGTTATTCCGTGTGTGTGGTGAGGCGATTCAATCAGCACTGTCTGACCCGAAGGTCCAAGTGTCGACTTAACTGCTGAAGCAATTGTAGTAATCCCTTTAATTAGTTTTTTTCTGCCCGTGTCATCGAACAATAAGTTCTTTGGAGAGTATCCTAGTTCTGACATTTGATTTGATTTTTTATTTATAATAAAGACAAAGGTAGACAATTAATTCATATAAAAAAAATGTTGTTTTTTTTTCTCTCTAGGGGGGGGGTGGAGATATTGTATATATATATATTTATTTATTATTTCAAAATCGTTTTAAAATCAACATAAAGAGTAGTCGTACTGAAGATCAGATAGTTAGATCAAAAATATTAACATAATATCAACATAACACCAACACAACAGTGTTAAAACCAACACCTTAAAGAGACTATTAGTCGAGAACTAGTCGAGAACTAGTCGAGAATTAGACGGAGAAAAAAGTATAAAACAAAAAAAGAGGGGACCCTAATCCCCTCTCACAATCAATCAATCAAAATAAAACTACATTCCCATCATTTTCTTCTTGGCTTCAGCCAATAATATTCCATCAGAAATCATACCAACCTTGTCAGAATGACTCTTCATATTCCTTAAATTGTTGGCTTCAGAAATGCCAGATAAACCCGCAGATCTATCGTTAACCAATCTCCCGTCCTTGACAGTCAACCCACCCATACTCTTATACTTCATATCTTTCGTATTTAAAATTTAAACTTACTACCCCTAAAAATAAAATGAACTCCGAATAATCAAACTCCGAATCCTGCTCGTACCAAGACCAACCAAACGCTAACCCTATACCCAACCTGTTCTGTAACTCAAGAGACCAATCATCCATCCCACAAAGATACGAAAAAAAATTTATTAGATATCCAGAGGGTTTGGGTAATATATAGATCTACGAGGAGGATCCCTTGTAGGAAAACGATTTTTTTTGTGATAGCCCCTTGTTGATTTGAAACTTTCCGCTCCGTTTTTTTGGCGTTTTGATACACCCCACCGCCACCGCCTGCGCACCCGCAACCAGTATCCCCACCGCCACCGCCTGCGCCCGCTTCCGCGCTTGTCCGCACAATATCCGACTAGCAATGCGCCCACAACCCCCGCAAACACTGAGAAACTAAACCCCTTCAGACCTTGCTTAAACTCTGTCCTAGAAATATGGTGCGGATAAATGTGAGTTAATTCCCACATAAACAGAATTAGTCGAGAATTAATTAGGTTATAGTCTAGAATTAGTCGAGATTTGTTCTATGGGAGAGATACTCCCTCTTAGAAAACCGACGTAAGTAGCTGATGTTCAGCACATTGCATCATAAATAACGAATAAATGACTAATACTCGACTAATTAAAACTGCGTTAACAACTACAAGCGCTACGCCTAATGCGTCAGCGGTAAATGAAGCCAACCAATATAAATCTATATAATTATGAAAAAACTAATAGTAGTACAAGGAAATCAAGATGGGATACTAGGAGTATTCACCAACAAGAAATTAGCATATGAATGTGCTAAAGATTATTGTGAAGGCGGGGCAGAAAACACTTTAAATATGACCTACTCAAAATTCTGTAAAGAGATGACTAGCAGTGGCTGGATTTCTCTAGATGGAGATGGCTACGTAAGTGCTATATGTTCAACATTTATTCAAAACCAATACTAAATCTATATCATTATGAAAGCAATCAACCCAAAACATCAATCCACGGTGAACAAGGCGATATCGTGGTTGGTAAAGTATAACACTTACAACAATCTACGAGATGATATTGAGAATGCTGATGAAGAACTATCTGCATCGTGGCGGGTTGCGGACAGAAACTGTGGAAGGTCTTTCGATATGTTTTTAACGTACTGTGACGAGTTACCTAAAGCGGAGGTCAGTGCTATTAAGAAGTCTGACTTATATTAGGTAACCTGATGAGCCTTTATGAGGCGAAACGCTGAGAAGCGTCGTTATCGTTCATTGACATATTGTAATAGTATAGTGATATCAGCGCATAAAATACTGTCAGCCAATAGCTAATAGCTGTTTGGTTTCTAGCACGATAATCAAGTGTTTAGCCATCTGTAGATGGGGTTAATGATGTGGGCGCTGAAGTGATATACGAATTTTGCTAGGGAAAAGTATAAAGACTCCCCATATAGCGAGACCAAATAATCTGCGATGCAATGGGCATTTCATAGTAGCGATAACTACGCAGATGGCTAACTTTAAATATTCAGTATGAAAACAAAGGACATTTTATTTATGACGCTATTAGTTTTGCTCTGCATTTTTATGTGGGCAGTAAATGAAGGCGTAGATGGCATAGGCATTGACAGTATTGTTGTGCTTGAATTGCTAATTATTTTTAATACCATTCTAATCATTTTAACACGTAACAAATTATGAAACGAATTACAGAATTATCAGAACTATTGAAAGACGCTATACCAACGAATGTATTAAACCACTACGCTGACCTGCAACGGTTAACTGTTATAGGTGTATGTGGTGTATTTGTGATGAATAATGCGGACTGGGCAGACAGACTGTTCAGCGATGCGTCATACTTCTCACAGAGCGATATTGTCCACGATTTTACTGGACTAATGGTACAGGATGAGCATTTTGTGCCGAGGATATAGAACACAATTTTAAACCACTAAAATAAAACGATATGCAGAAGCAAGAAAGTAATAGATTGGTAGCAGAGTTTATGGGTTTTGAAACCTATGAAGGAAACGGGCACAAAATGGTAAGATATTCAGATGACAACGAAAGAACCCTACAGGACACCCACTACCATACTTCGTGGGACTGGCTAATGGAAGTAGTTCAAAAAATAGAAAAGATTGAAGGAGTCTATGACCTTGAAGAATTTCTATTGATTCGGGATGAACTAGTTACGGGAAGAATAACACCTTCGTATGATATGGTAGTTCAATTCATTAAGTGGCACAACCAACAACAATCTTAAAAACAACAACGGGATACGTAGACGTACTTAGAGCAAAGCGAAATTGCTTCCCGAAGCTAACTTAAATTTTAGAATGATGATAAAAGTATATTTTGAAAGTAAAAACCACGCAGAGTTGGTAGCTAAGTTTAATAGCGAAGAACTTTATAACCTTTGTTTACCTGTGCTAGTGTTAGAAGCTCAGAAGCACAGGATGGTTGTAACTGAGTCTGTTGATGATGATAGTGAGATAACGACATTTATGTATTTTGCTAACAACTTTCCGAACAATTGGATTGACCTTGTATGGGCAGACAGTTTACTTACTGGAAGGCACTTAAATGAGAAGTGGAACGCATTAAACCAGTCCAATGATATTGGTGGAACGCTAAACTTTTTCAAGCTATTTATGATGCTAGGGGTGACCAACAAAAAAACCCTTTTGACTTGGATTGATAATAATTATGAAATTTAACAACTTAAAACTATGATACATTACAACAAATATTCCTCAGTAATTCCTTCTGAGATGAACAACAATGAACTACGAGGTATGTGTATTGAGTTACAGACTCAAAAAAACTGGGGCTTACCTCACGCACGTATAATGCTTCCGAGCGGACTGTATGACAATCCGACATCTAGGTTAAAGGACTATCAAGATGCCTATAGCACAGAATGTAACTAATTCCCCTTCTTACCTGCGTGTTGTATTCCGATACTGCCCTTCGATGGGGCGCAGGTAGCTAACTTAAATTAAACTAAGATGACTAAGGAAAGAAAATTATGGGCACGACAGTGTTCTGTGACAAGCGAAGGAATGGACGAAGGCTTCTTACTTCAGGAAACCATATATGTGAAGTACGAAAAGGACTTGATTAAGCTGATAAGAGCCGAGGAATGGACACCTTCCGACGAGGATGGCAATGAGGTGCAGTCGATATCATTAACCGATGATGAACTTATGGATTGGGCATACAACGAAGAAATTTATTACTGGACTGACTGGGAGGAGGATATGCAATATCAAGAGATTGATGGGGTAATATCTGAAATTGAGGTGTAGTTAACTGATGAACCTGTAAGGGCGAAACGCTGAGAAGCGTCTTAACTTAAAATACAATCGAATGAACTTTAAAAAAATCACATTACGACAAGAGGTGTCTTCACGAGGTGGAGGAGTAGAAATTAACTTAACACCATTAGGTTTTAAGGGGCATAAGATGTCCGCATATCAGAACTACTTAGGTGGCGGTATGTTGGGGGCAATTCAGGTAAATGATACCATAAGAGCAAGCGTTTCTAACGTGCGCTTACAACTTGAGTTTAGTGATAGGTTCAAGGAGTTAGATGCCATTGGAGAAAAGCTAATGAGATACTTTCACGAACTGACTAACCACGATGAAGACGAGTACGAGAGTGCTACATTTGAAAAAAATCAGAGTAGACCAACCTCATCATATTAATATGAAAACAAAAGGAACATTTACGATCGAAGAAGCATTAAGCTACGAACTAGCAGTCGAGTATGACTATTATTGGTGGGATGGAGATTATGAGACTCCTCCTGAAGAAGAGCTACAGGTAACTAGGGTTACTTTAAATGGAATGGATATTACCACGTTCTTCACGGCTTTTTTAGAAGACTCAATCGACGAGCAATTATTTGAACACGCACGAGAAAACAAACACAATTAGAAATTATGGAAATTAAATTATCAAAAGAGGAGAGTATGGAAATCTTTCATACCTCAATGTGCAACGGATTGGGATGGATAGAGGGGTACGGAATAGAATTAACTTACAGTTCTAATCACTACGAATTAGCGAGTAAAAAGATAAAAAATCCGAGCCACGAGGATGTCCTTCAGCAGATTTTAGAGGACGGAAATCCTATTATTTTTTACGATATAGAGAGCGGGGAAACCTTTCCCGTGTATTTAAAAGATGTATATACGAAGGTCAGTAAAACTGACTCAGAGAGTTTATTAAATTTAATCAACGAGAATGATGACGCTATGGATGCGGACTGTGTATTGCAGACTGTTGCCTTTGGCGAAGTTATTTTCGGCTAAAAAAGAAACGTATGGAATATTCAGATTGTTGTGGTGTAGACCGCTGGTATGAAACAGACATTTGTAGTGAGTGTAGAGAACACGCAGACTTTACGGAGTCTGAGGATTAAAGAATAGCACGGTGCTTTGGGAGGTTCGATTCCTCCCTATTCACAACCTTATTAGTAAATTAAGGATAATTTTTATAACTTTACATAAATATAAAATAACATTATGAAAGAATCAAGAAAAGAATTTATTTTACAAGCTCACAACGAAGCGTGTACAGATTGGAAAACCAAGATAGAAAAGGAGTTCCCAAAACTATTCAAGGAAACTGAATTGGTGGTTGGTAAGTGGTATAAGCTTACCGAGCATTATTGTGATTTGTCAAAAGGCTCTGTATTTCCGTTTGTAGGATACCAAGGCGATTTTAGAAGATGGAGTGTTGTTGGACATAGCATATTTAGTGAAGACACTCGTGATTTTTCTGCGCCACCGTCAAACACGCTTACCCCTGCCACCGACGAAGAAGTCGAAACTGCTTTAATAAACGAAGCTAAGAAGAGAGGGTTTAAAGAGGGGGTTACTATTAAAGGTATGGGGTCGTCACGTAATCGCACGTTAGATAAGGGCGGGTTTAAAACATTAAAAAGCAATAATGTTTTGTGGTGGGGTTCGGGGTCTTTTGGATATGACGTGTTCAAAAAAGGCAAATGGGCTACCATCATCGAACAAAAAACAGACCTAACAGTTGCTCAGATTGAGGAGAAGTTAGGTTATTCAGTTAACGTAGTAAAAGGATAATGTATCAAAAGATAGGTGTGTGTGCACTACTGACGAGTATGAGGTTCGATTCCTCACTATCTACTAATAATTAAAAAAACAACACTGTACACCACTACATTACTACACCTTCCTTTTACATTGGTTAGGGTTGTAGTAGGATCAACTTTATTAATAGACTTATGGTGTGACAAGGTTATAAATAATTGGCTAAAGGAAGTGGAAAAGGAATTGAAAGACGAAGAGTAGTGTCGTAGGTAGCGTATGCGGTTAGGGTTAGTTGCGTAAATTATTAACAGAATTAAATAAAAATACAATGAAAAAAGAGATAGATTATAAAAAAAGAGCAGAATATTTAGCTAAAGACAATATTAAATTAATGGATAATAATTCTAGCTTAAAATCTGAAAATAAAGAACTAAAAGAGCAATTAATTTTATCTGGTGTTAGCCAACAAAGTGAACTGTTAAAGGTTTTAGGTAAGCACATAGCTGAACAGTATGATTTAGATTGTAATGGTGTAATAGAGCAATTAGAATGGAAGGCTAAAAACCTTTAATTGTGGCATAACGTACTCATATATGAACTTTTAAAAATTAGATAAAATGAACAAAAGAATAACAGACGCAATAGTAGCAGTAGTAATCACTTTAATTCTGGTAGCACTTAAACACTTTCAAGGATTTGAAAATACAATTTGCTTAATTGCTGCTATGGTTTTAGTAGAACTATGGTTAATAAATGGCAAGAAGTGATTTTTAATTGTTTATATATGTTGTTGTAAGTAGTACGGAAATATTAACTAAAATTTTATAAAAATGTTTACAAAACAAAAATTAAGAAGGGGTGTTTGGGTAGTACACTATGAAACGATAATAGAAAGATATACTAAACGATTTACATCTGAAAAAAAAGCGAATGATTATATAAAAAAACAAGAAAAGCCCGATGTTGTTAAATGTGATTACAACGTTGTACGTATAAATCAAGTGTAATTAAATATAATTATGGATAAAATAAAATTAACAAAAGAACAGGCTAAAGTAATGGATAACCTCTGTAACGAAGCTGAAAAAAAGGGATATATAAACAACCTTGACGGTGCGTTTGGTTTTAAGATGGGGTATATGGTTGCATTTGATTTATGCGGTGTTGTAAAATCGTCTTATTGCTATGCAGTTAACGTAAAGGAAAGTGAAGAATGTAAACAACAATGTTTAGGTTGCTCGATGAAACAAAAAAGATTAGGTCAATAATATGTTTTACAACGAATAGTAATAAGGAAAGAAAAAATTATGGAAAGATTAGTAAATTGATAAACATCTTTAAAGTATTGTTAATTTTTATTACCCAACACCACCACCACAAAACCAATCTAAATGACTAAAGAAGAATTTATATCAGCCATAGCAAACTGTACAACAGTAAGAGAAGTACTGGAGATTGAAGGTCTGTTCTATGACTATTCAGAAGACTTCAGCTTGATTGATACGGCTTTAGTAGAACTACACATTGGTAAAAGAAAATGTGATATACTGAATGTGGAGGGGTAACGAATTGTATAAGATTAGTTGCGTGAATAATAACTTAACAAAATAAACAATGAAGAACAAAAAACAATTAAAAGAAACTGAACGTATTTTAAAGCGATTACACCAGAACGGAGACATTACAGCTGAAGCATATACGATTTTAAATGATAGAAATAAGCAATTAATTTTATCTGGTGTTATATTTTAGTGCGGTTAATTAATTAAAAACAAAATAAATATGTACACGATTTGGAAATATGAATTAGAGTTTGAAGAACTTACAAAATTGCAAATACCTAAAGACGCTGAAATACTTTCGGTGCAACAAGACCAAAAAACATTTAAGCCCTGTATGTGGGTAATGGTTAAAACAGACAATGGAAAAGAGGAAAGGATTTTTGAATTATTTGGAACAGGTCACGAAATCAAATATGATATGGGTGTGGATAGAAAATACATTGGAACTTACCAATATCAAAAAGGTGAATTTGTTGGACACGTTTTTGAATACATTGGAATCTAGCATTAAATATAACGTTGTACAGATAACGAGAGTTGCGTATTAGAATAATAAAGTTATGAGAAAAGGAAACAGTAAATTATTAATTAGAAACCTTAGAGAAACGGAAGAAAGTAAGCAATTAAATATAGGTGTTGTTAGCAATTCCGTTTGCCATAAATGTAAATCTAAAGGACATAAAACAACACTTACAGAAAATTCTTATGCTTGTAAAAAGTGCGAAACTTGGTGGTCTAATGGTTGCTAACGTTATACAGATAAGATTAGTTGCGGAAATATTAACGAATTAAATAAAATACAATGAATAAACAAATAATATTAAACAAACACTTAAACGGTGTAGAGGTAGGTAATAGTAATGAAAGTATACTAAATGCAATGACCGAATTTGCTAAACAATACCATAAAGAGCAATTAAAGTTATCTGGTGTTAGTGTTACGTTGCCCGTCCACGAATGCAAATACTATGTAAACTCTGATTGGACTTATTTAAGTTGCGAATGTGGTAAAAGGATAACACCTGAAAAGGGCAATTAACTCTAACGCTCACGGCTATGATTAGTTGCAAAATAATAACACTAAAATTTATAGATAATGACAAACGAAAAATACACAGAAGAGTTTCAAAAAGCACTTAATGATTATATTAAGTTAGGATTTAACCAAGATGAATGCAATGGTTTTATGCACGGATTTCATAAAGGAGCAGAAGCCCAGCAATTAATTATAGCCGATGTTGTAGGGCAAAGCGAACAGTTATTTGCGGTATTGAAATACGCTATGCCTACCAATTACAAAGACCTTGCTTTGGAGAGAATAGTTAAACGATTTATAGAGGATAGCAAATAATTGGCTACAACGTTGAGTATATGATTAGATTTTTAACGGATTAAATAAATGAATTATGACAGGAGAAGAACTTTTTTTAAATGAATTGAATTTTCATATTAGAAGTGGATTATCAAAAAAAGACTTAACAGACTTAATAAATGAACGGTTGAACCAACTAACCACACGAATAATACTTAGATGCCGAGACTGCAAAGAGGAAATGAACACTAATAATAACTACGAGTGCGGTTGTGATTAATAATATTAATGCTAACGTTTAGCACAAACTTAATTAAAATGGAAAATAACACATTTACATTAAATCAAATTGAAACACCTAAAGTTGTAGGTAGTTACGAAATTACAGGGACAAAAGTAAATACGATTGAATTTAATTTCACAAAAAAACCAAAGTTAATAAACCGACTGTTTTGCAAATGGTGTTTAGGATGGACTTGGCGAGATAAGTAGTATTACACATAACGTTTTGAATATGGTGCGTAGCGTTACAATACACGAACCAAAATAAATAATACAGTAGTTCGGAAATACCGAACAACTTAATAAATAAACCAATACTAGCTATGCATTATATTTTGTGTTAGGGTTAGTTAATAATAAACTTAAACAAAAAACAATGAAATATTTTACAAAAAAAGAGATTGAGGATTTTAAAAACGGTTCTATTAACTACCCTTATATGGTTGTAGAAAAAGAACAGCACGAAGTAATTGAAGTAAGCGAGGTTGTAAGTGTTTGCGGAATGGCTGACAATAACGGCACACCTACAAGCATAGGAATACAAGTGCACACGAAAGGAAAAGAGGTTAAACACCTTAGATATGTACTAGAAAAGTAGTATAACCAAGCGCATTAATTTTATACGTTGTTATGCGCTTTTAATTGATTTAAAAATGAAATATTATAAATGTGAATGTGGTTCTGATGAATTTATTAGGATATACAATGTTTGGAATGAAAAGTTTAAAGTAAAAGTGACTGAAAAAGACGGTGAGGAACTTTGGGATGTAGAAGAACTCGGAAAAGTGAAAGACCATCTATATGGGTATATATGTGCTAAATGTAATAAAGAACCACAAGAGTTAAATGACGGACTTTAATTGCGCATAACGGCGAATTAGAATATGAATTTTAAAATTACGAATTATGAAACACGAAATTAAAATAACAGAAGCAGAAAGAAGGTACTTAATTAGACTTGTTAGAGACTGCTTAAATGATGGAAACCATACAGTACTTAGTTTAACTACACTATACGAACTTGAAACAAAGCTAGCACGCAGTTAGTTTTATTTATTAATTATGTACGATGTTATACACTTTTAATTAAACCATTTAAAAAACAAAATTATGTTACAAGGAGGATATTATATGAAATTAGCTTTATTAGAATTACAGGGTAAAAATATTAACAAGACAAGAGAATTAATTAAACACTATGTTGGTATGACTTTATTTGTTGGATTGATAGTGTTAGGTTTAATTTATTGTGTATAACGTTATACAGATAAGATTAGTTGCGGAAATATTAACGAATTAAATAAATAAACGATGAGTAAAGAAATAACAAAACCAGAAAGAGTAATGTATTATGAAGGTTCTAAAATGAGATTTTTAGAATACGTTGACCAATTAGAGTCTTATGTAGAAAAGCTAGAAGCCAAGCAATTAATTTTATCTGGTGTTAGTGTGCCGAAGGGTACGTTGTGCGAACACGATTACCAAGCAGATATAACTTGTGGCGTAGATATAACCGCCTGCTCCAAATGTGGTGATGTAATTTAAGCACAATGCACTCTAACGTCTAGTATAAGGTGTCGTAGCGACCTAAACAGCACGAAATATTGAATTATAAAGAACTTAAATAGATACAAAATGAACTTAATTAAAACGCTTACTCGCTATGCACTTTATACATTGTTGTGCTTAGTACTTTTTTCTTGCTCGGATAAACAAACCCGTTGTTATGTATGCGAACAACCTGAGAGTTTGCAAGTCGCTGACTTTGTAAGCAAGAACATAAAAGGCGCAAACAATATGAGTGACGAAGAGATGGAAGATGTAATATCTGAACTTAGAAAAACAGGAGTTAAATTATACTGCAAACAAGTGTTTGTGCCTTGCACTTGGGATAATCAAATAATCTGGGAAGAAGTAAAAAAAGATAGTTTGCAAACTTTGCACCCATACCTTTATTAGTATTCCGTATTAAGCACAACGTATTTGGGTATGGTTAGTGCGATTTAATAATAACAAAACTTAATAAAAATGGAAGAATTAAAAAACGATATTGAGCAAGTAAAAGTACAACTTTTAACAGGTATAAAACTTGGTCGAGTTGATGAGGAATGGGGTAAAATGATTATTGAAACTTGCAACACAGCATTAACGATACCCGTTGTTAGCAAATCCGTTGTTTGCGGTAATTGTGATGGATATGGTTATACAGTCGATGAAAATGGAAGAAGAAAAGAACATTGTAATGAATGCGAATAGTAGCAAATTATGTTTGCTAACGGACTGTATAAGGTACGTTGCAACCTTTAATTAAGCGACAAAACTAATTAATAAACAGAAATTATGAGTAAAGAAATAAGTGACCAAAAAGATAAAAAGCAATGGACTTTATACGGTGTTATGCTTATGTTTTTTAAACCTCACATAATTTGGGATTGGCTAGACTTTGGATTTGTGCTAAAAGTTAACAAACAAAACAATATAGGTAAATACCATTTCGCAATAGATATACAAGTACTTTGGCTTAACTTATGGATAGAATGTTGGCTAAAAAATTAAGCATAACGAATTGTATAAGATACGTTGCTTTTCGCAATGGATTTTATACGGTGTTACCAAATGTAAAAAAATACGGATAATTATGACAGACATTTTTAGATACTTTATTAGAAAAAATTGGAAAGAAGCTGGTAAAACACTAACCAATGAAGATATTGACGGACTTGGAATTGAGTTTTATAAATACCTTGACGAAACATTAACAGAAGAAGTAAAAGACAAAATTATACCTAAAACACCAATGGATATAATAATGGATGAAAGTATTTTAAAACACAATGGATTTCATCCTGCATACACTCTACACTTCACGGACTTTATTAAAAAGATGAAAGATTAGTATTTTTTATTTTTGGTAACGGTTAGTATAATAATAGTAGCCGATAAAAAGTAAACAAATATTCAATTATAAACTAAATTAATTAATACACAATAGCCTTTAATAAGACCACGTAACTAGGCTATTATTTTTATATTTTGTTATGTGGCGTTATTTTATTATGAGTCCAAAATTAAAAGCAGAAGATTTATTAGAAAAGTTTCAACAATATGAATGGGATGAAGACAATGGTTATATGCCAAGCGATAAAGAAACAAATAAAGTAGTAAATAAGGTAATTGACGAAATTGAATTACAAGCAGAAAATTGGGGAGTGGTTTCTGTTAGAAAATATTGGGTTGATGTTAGACGTGCAGTAAATGCCACATAACGTATCGCAGATAAGATTAGTTGCGTAGAATTAAGAAACAAATTAAATAAAAATACACAAATGAAAAAAGCAGAATTTATAAAAAAAGTAAGTAAGATTGAAGATACTTTTGAAGATGAATTTAGGTCAGAATTTAATAGCCCTGAACTTATTTGGGAAGCACTAAAAGAGCAATTAATTTTATCTGGTGTTATGTGTAGTGCGTGCGGTGAAAAGATACCCGAACACGAAAAAAACATACATCACTTAGGTGAAATGACAAAAAGTGAACTAGAAGATATTGAGTGTATTGGTTGTGAAATGAAATATAGAGATAGTGCTGACATAGATAACTTTGGGTAGCATTACACATAACGGACTAGTATATGAAGCGTTGCATTATTAATAAATAAACACAGAACTATGAATACAGCAGATATTGAACATAAATTGAACGGAACTAAGCCAATGCCTAAATGCAATGATTTATATACATTGTTAGGTGCAGTTAAGGGTAAAGAATACTCTTGCCCTAATTGTGGCACAGTACACAATGACACAACAGAAACTTATGTAGTGAACAACGAGCAATATCCTAAATGCTTTAATGAAAGCAAAGGTTCTACTTTAGATGGTAGTTATTGGGATTGGGATGAAGTACATTGTTGCGAAGATTGTGAAACGAAATATTGGTTTAGTAACGGTGCTTATTAATTGCACCTAACGTCGGATAACACCACAATTACGGGATAACAACGATAGTGCCTTTAGATATAGCAAAGTAAAGCCTCTTGCGTAGCAACGTAACGGGAATATCTTTAGGCATTATTTAATTGAACCCGATAAGGTATAATATACCCCCCACAACCTTTGTTTATACCTAATAGGGTGGAAATAATTAGTTTTAGACCTAAATTAGTCGTAAATTCGTTAAAATTAAATTATATTAAAATGTCTGATAATAGATCAAGAATTATAAGCGTAACGGACGAGGTTCGTAATATGCTACTAGAAAAGAACGAGGCTTATGGAAATTCAGCCCTAGAGCCAATTCACATCTTCAGCAACGGGGACGCAGTGGACTCTTTGTGCACAAGAATAGACGATAAGCTTTCAAGAATAAAAAACAAAGGACTAAATGATGCTACAGAAGACACATTATTTGATCTCTGTGGATACCTTATACTACTGATTATTGCAATAAAAAATACCGAAGAAGAATACAAACCCTTTGACTACACAACAACTTAAATTATGATCAAATCAAACAAAGTTACCGCTAAAAAACGGAAGTCAAGAGAGCGTATGTCTCCGGAAACTATAGACGTAACAAATGTATTAACTAATTTATTTAAATCTTTTGGATCAATTTATTCAAATCAAAAACATAATGAAGCAAGACGTTTTTAACCAATATGTAAACAGGGTGTGTGATCTTTTTAGCATTGAAGACAAACTGCTGTTTGAAAAAAACAAAAGAAAAGATGCTGTTGATTCCCGACACCTGCTATATTATTTGTGTGCAAAACGACCTATGAGACTGGTTTACATCCAAGAGTATATGGCGGAAAGGGGATACATTATAAGCCACTCCTCTATCACTTATGGAATTCGTAAGACAGCAAAAATAGTAAAAAAAGACAAGGATTACCAGCTAGTAGTAAAAACCATTAAGGATGAAGTATAATTTAGCAGATGTGTTCCAGCAGTCAGTAGATGATCAATATTCTACGAACCTTAATAGCAAGTGTTGTGAGGCTAGAATCGTATATGGTATAAAATCCATAATGGATCGTGAGACACTCAGAATAAAAATATACAACACCACCAAGGGTGGTGACTATTATGAGGAGGTTGAGGAGCAGGAATATAATCTTTTTTTTGAAAAAGGGTGGAGATATGGGGTTTATACATTATCTTTGACGAATATTCGACTAAAACTTATTAACATTGAGGCGCACATTAAGCAAGAGGTAAATGGAAGGGTTAGTAAAAAAGCAATATTGGGATGGAAGATGAGTCGTGCAGTTCTTATGGCACGATACTCTAGAATCTCACAAAAATTAAATCTATTAAAATCAAAATAAAATGTCAAAATCAGAAGAAAAGGAAGCGACTACCTTTGAAAAATTGTCAGCGATTAATGTCAACTCTAAGGTTGATAAGAAAAACAACCTATCATATTTGTCTTGGGCTTGGGCTTGGAGCGAAGTTAAAAAAGCGTGTCCAGACGCTACATATGAAATGGGGGGAATCGAGTATGATGAAAACCTTGGATTTATGTGTCATAGTACAGTTACAATTGCGGGAGAGACATTATCAATGTGGCTACCGGTAATGGACGGTGCCAACAAGTCAATGAAAAAAGAGGGGTATTCTTACACTACTCGTTATGGAGATAAGGAAGTGGCACCCGCCACGACTTTTGATATCAATAAAACACTAATGAGGTGTCTAGTTAAAAATTTAGCTATGCACGGAATGGGTATATATATCTATGCGGGTGAAGACTTGCCGGAAACTGAAGCTTCAGAACCAATAGCGGTTTTACCTATATCAAAACCAACTGCAGTAGATGCAGGACTGATTGTATTAAAAACGGGTGATGCTAATTGGGATAGGGTTTTAAAATACGTTGAAGAAAGCAAGTCTATGGGCGTAAAGCGTATTATTGATTCATTATCCCGTAAGTACAAGATCTCTGCAAATGTAAAAGCCACCATCACTAAAACGGTATCTGCAAAATGATGGACCAAAAAACTATTAATAGACTTCTAATTGACGAGGACTATTACGGAGCGTTTGGCAAGCAATTTTTATCTAACTCTGACATAGGATCCTTGCTTGATAATCCTGTAGATTTTAGAAAACCTCAGCCAGACAATATAAACTTCCATAAAGGTAGATACTTCCATCAATTAATTCTTGAGCCGGAGAAGGCTAAGGAGACAAAATTTATTGACGTATCTTCACGGGTCACGAAAGCCTATAAAGAAGCGGTTACCGAAAGCTCACAAGATATTATAATGCTAGAGAAGGAAGGTATAGAGATAAAGGGTTGTGTAGATACGATGATGCAAAACCTGCCGTTTTTTGAAGGTATTAGACAAGAAGGAAACCGGTACGAGGTTCCGATGATTAAGGAAATCAAGGGAGTTCTTTGGAAAGGAAAGGCTGATATTTTATGTACGGATAAAATAATTGATCTAAAAACCACGAGTAAGATTGCTGATTTTAAATACTCAGCTAAGAAGTATAACTACGACAGTCAGTGCTACATATACCAAACTTTATTTGGAAAACCTCTTATTTTTTATGTTGTAGACAAGACTAACGGTAAGTTAGGCATCTTCAGACCCTCTCAGGAGTTCATTAGAAGGGGCGAGGAGAAGGTTGACCGAGCGATAACCCAATACCATAGATTCTATGGAGATAATCCAACAGAGGACATCCGGTTCTTTTATGTAGATGAAATATTATAATGAATTACTTAAAAAGATTATTTAAACCTAATACCCGTGTGCTGATATTAAAAATTCCGATGGATGTCAGCACCCGTAAAGAGAAAGATAATATCATTCTCGCTACGATGGAAACATTGGATCAATCAATTAATATTAAAAACTTGTAAAGTTATGGAACAAAAACCAAAAATTTTCGCAGATGGATTCTCATTTAAGAGACAAGAGAACGCTCCAGAGTGGGTGATTGGAAAACAATCAATTAAAGTAGACGAGGGTATTGCCTTTCTAAACCAACACCAAAAGAACGGGTGGGTTAACATCGACATAAAGCAATCCCAAAAGGGAGGGTTTTACTGTGAGTTGGATACTTGGGAGGCTCAACCAAAGACTGATGCTCCGGTACCAGTGACCGCTCCGGTACCAGTGACCGCTCCGGTAGAGGATCTGCCGTTCTAGACCAGTCTTTTAGAGTAGTAAAGAGGGGAGAAATTTAACTCCCCTTTTTTTAGCTCTAGTCGATGTTGAAAAAGGAAAAGACCCCCTATACTATATATATATTATTTACTATATATATTATTTTTTTTTCTTATATACGTAGTAAAAAATCAACACAAAGAGTAGTCATACTGAGGATCAAGAAGTTAGGGTTAAAAAATCAACACAAAATCAACATAACATCAACACAACAATGAATCAAACAGTCACAATCTTCAAAAACATAAAGGAAACAGAAGCTCCCTTCCACAGACAGGTTAGCGTTGTTCTCAATAGAATCAAGGAAGGAGCAACTAAAGAGCTTGTAAAGTCAATACGAAAAGAAAAGAATAAAGCAGAAAGAAACGACCTAAAGAAATTATTGCCCGCAGTTTGCTTCAGTGGCATCTTCACAAAGAGAAACGATCTATCCATTTCTAAGCACAGTGGTATTATCTGTTTAGACTTTGATGGATACCCAAAACAAAAAGATTTATTGCAAGACAAGGAGAACTTATGCAAGAGCAAGTTCGTGTTCTCTGTATTTATATCTCCTTCTGGAAATGGTCTAAAGGTTTTGGTAAAGATACCGGCAGATAAAGATAACCACGTAAATTACTTCAACTCCCTTGAGAAACATTTTGATTCTCCAAACTTTGATAAGGTGGTAAAGAACGTGTCACGAGTATGCTACGAGTCTTACGATCCTCTGATATATGTTAACGAGAACTCATCTGTATGGGATAAAATTGAGGAGCCAGAGTACGTAGAGATTGTAAAGAATCGTGATATAGCTACGCTTCCAATTACCGACGAAAACAAAGTGGTTGATATACTTGTAAAATGGTGGTCTAAAAAATATCCAATGGTTGAGGGGCATAGAAACCAAAATGTGTTCGTCCTTGCAATGGCATTTAACGACTACGGAATCGCAGAATCATTAGCCGCATATATTTTAAACCAATACGCATCTGATGATTTCTCTCTTGAAGAAATAAAAAGAACATTAGACTCAGCATATTCTAACAAGAACAATTTTGGAACCAAGTACTACGAGGATGAGGATAAAATAAACCAAATAAAAACAAAACTAATCAGAGGAGTATCAAAAAAGGAAATCCGCTATCAACTAGAAGAAACCGCAATTGATAGTCAGCTAATAGAGTCGGTATTAAATCGTATTGAGAAGGAGACTGCTCAAAAAACTTTTTGGGAAAAAAGCGACAAGGGAACAATTAAAATAGTTCATATTTTATTTAAGACGTTCCTTGAGGAGAATGGTTTTTTTAAGTTCAATCCGGAAGGGGGAAAGAACTATGTGTTTGTTAAGGTAACCGACAATCTTATTGATCACACATCTGACAAAGAGATTAAGGATTTTATACTGAGCCACGTTATAGAGTTGGACGATATGTCTATCTATAATTATTTTGCAGACCAAACTCGATTTTTTAAGGAAGAGTTTCTTACACTTCTTTCAACTATAGATATCTATTTCATTGAAGATTCTAAGGACATATCGTACTTGTACTATAAAAACTGTGCGGTAAAAGTTACAAGCAAAGGGGTGGAGCCTATTGACTATCTTGATTTAGGGGGATATGTGTGGAAGGACCACGTTATAGATAGAAAATTTACCATATGCAAGGATACAGAGTGTGATTATAAGACGTTTATAAAACGTATAAGCGCAGAGGACAAGGACCGTGTGAAAACAATGGAGTCTACAATTGGGTTCCTTATGCACGGGTATAAGAACCTGTCTTACTGCCCTGCGGTAATATTAAATGATGAGGTTATATCTGACAATCCAGAAGGAGGAACAGGCAAGGGGTTGTTTATGAATGCTATTAGTCAGATGAAGAAGTTGGTAGTTATTGATGGTAAGCAGTTTGCTTTTGAGCGATCGTTCCCATATCAACTGGTATCAGCAGACACGCAGATCTTATGTTTTGATGATGTGAAGAAGCATTTTAATTTTGAGAGATTATTTTCTGTGGTAACAGAGGGACTTACTCTAGAGAAGAAGAACAAGGACGCTATTAAGATACCGTTCTCTAAGTCTCCTAAGATTGCTATCACCACCAATTATGCCATCAGTGGTTCAGGTAATTCCTTTGCAAGAAGGAAATGGGAACTTGAGGTTCATCAATGTTATAATAAAAACCACACTCCTCTTGATGAGTTTGGTAAACACTTTTTTGCTGATTGGAATGATGATGAGTGGTGCCAGTTTGATAACTATATGATTTACTGTTTAATGTTGTTTCTTAGTAAGGGATTAATTGAATCTACATTTGTAAATGTTAAAACAAGACAATTTATTCAGGATACTAATCAAGATTTTGCAGAATGGTGTGGATTGATTGATGGATTTATAAAAAATCCATTACTAAAAGTTAATGAGAGATTAACAATGCAAATATTATACTTTGATTTTATTGAGCTTAATTCCGATTATGCTCCAAATGGTAATGATTCTATATCTAAAAATAAGTTTTATAAATGGCTTTTTAAATACGCAAAATTTACCACAGGTGAGATTCCTGAAGACGGAAGAGATGGTATGGGTAAATGGATGGAGATTGTATCAATAAAGCCACTAACTACGGAGCAATGAAAGAGGATATAATAGAGAGAATATATGGATACTCTGATCTTATGATGTATAAGCAATGCTCGTTGTTAGCTAGTGTTGTAAACCAAACTGTCGAGGTAAAGGTTGGAAGGGGTAAGGCTTCTTTTATTAATAAAAGATTAAAACACAGTACGCCTCAAGAAACAATATCTAAGATAAACAGAAGTGTAAAACACTACAGAATGAAAACAAAAACACAGATAGAGTTTAGAGATTATCAGAAAGAAATAATAATCAAAGGGTCTGAGATTTTAAAAAAATCAAGATTTCTGTACCTAGCTATGGAGGTTAGAACCGGAAAAACATTAACCTCATTAGGGATTGCTGATAAATCTGGAGCCAAGGAGGTCTTGTTTCTCACAAAGAAAAAAGCAATAAGTAGTATTGAGAATGACTACACTCTTTTAGGTCCTGAGCACAACTTGACTGTCATCAACTACGAGAGTATACATAAACTTCCTAATACTAAGTGGGATTTTATTGTGCTTGATGAGGCTCACGGTATGGGGGCGTTCCCAAAGCCGAGCAATAGAGCTAAGCAAGTTAGGGATATGATAAAGCTTTGTGATCCGTATGTGATTCTGTTGTCTGGAACCCCAACTCCGGAATCCTATTGCCAAATGTATCATCAGGTATATGGTATAAAAGGAAATCCTTTTACATCGTACAAAAATTTCTATAGGTTTTCTGATGACTACGCTAATATAACAGAGCGTAAGATCAACGGGTTGATGATTAAGGACTACTCTAAGGGACTTGAAACTATTATTGATGCTATGTGTCCATACACTATTAGCTACACGCAGAAAGAGGCTGGCTTTAAGGTTGACACAAGGGAACACACATTGTTCGTGAAGATGTCAGAATTGACTTACAAGATTGCTTCTAAGTTAAAAAGAGATTTGGTTGTTGAGGGGAGAGAAGAGGTGATATTAGCCGACACTCCTGTAAAGCTGATGATGAAGCTACATCAAATTTATTCCGGAACCGTGAAGTTTGAATCAGGAAATTCTACTATCTTAGACCTCTCTAAAGCTGAATACATTTATGATAACTTTGAGTATGCGAAGATAGGTATCTTCTATAAATTTAAGGAGGAGCTAAACGCGCTAAAGGAGGTGTACGGTGATCAGCTATGTACAGACCTAGAGGTTTTTGATACCACAGAAAAATCTATAGCCCTACAAATAGTCTCCGGACGGGAGGGTATATCCTTACAAAAAGCTGAGGCATTAGTATATTACAACATAGATTTTAGTGCCACCAGTTATTGGCAATCAAGGGACAGGATGACCACTAAAGAAAGGCTGGAGTCTGATGTGTATTGGGTCTTCTCCGAAGGGGGAATTGAGAAAGACATATACAAGGCAGTGACCAAAAAGAAGGACTATACATTAAGACATTTTAATAAAGATCATAAATGAAAAATCCAATAAAAGAAAATAGAATTGTAAAAGATAAGACTTTTGCCTTAAGATTATTAAATTTAGCATTAGCCCTACAATCTTATGATGCCTGTAGTGAAGATGAAAAAGAATCATTTGTTAGTTATGCTACAGGCTTACTTAAATACCAACTAGAAACTGCCACTGAAAAATACGAAATAGATTACTTATATAGATGTAACGCAAAAGAAATACTTGAAGTGGGGTTAAAATTTTTAGGAAAAAATACAGATAAATTATGACACCACAAGAAAAAGCAAAAGAGTTAGTTTATAAGTTTAGTGAACTAATTATGGAAACTGATTTTCATATTCCAGAATTTATAAGCGGCATTAATTGTGCAGATGGTAGCCAAGAATACGGTAAACTTTTAGAAGAAGAAACTGAATTACTAGCTAGGTTGTCTGCTTTGATATGTGTAGATGAGTTAGTGAGGTGCTTGCCATCAGTAAATGGCAGACCCCCAAACTATCAAGATGTAGATAAATATACCAGTGAGTATTGGGAGGAAGTTAAAAAAGAATTAAATTTAAGTGAATAAACTTTTTACTATCCTGACGGAACTATAATAGGTGGGGGCTAGGTTTGAAAAGCAATGCAGATTTAAAACTTTCGAGCCTTATAATCTAGAACCTAGCAACCATTTTTAACATTATGACAGAGCAACAAATACAATCTAAAAGAATTAAGCAACTAGAGGGCGAGGGCTACTACGTACTTAAGCTTATCAAAACAAACAAGAATGGCATACCTGATATAATTGCCATACCACCAAATACTGAAGTGCTCTTTAGCGAGGTGAAGACTCCAAAAGGGAAACTATCTAAGCTCCAAGAGTATCGTTTAAAAGAGCTAGAAAAATATGGATTAAAAACAGAGGTGTATAGAGGGTAGTTTCTTAAGCTATCTGTAAATGAAATCTACTAAAATATTAATTAATAATTAAATTCAATCACACTATGAAGAACAAAAACCTTATCAAAGACGGAGAATTTTTAATGAAGTTATGTGAAGAATATTTTCAATGTAAACTGTTAGATAAAAATAGAAAAATAAATAACGTAAATGCCCGTGTCACTTTTGGAGTGTTAATGAGAAGAAGGGGTTATGGGTTTGCAGACATTGGGAACCTTATAGAAAAACACCACGCCACTATTATACATTATATGAAGCAGTTGGATATGTATCTCCATACAGACGAAGACTTTAATATAAAATTTACATTAGTAAAAAGAGATTTTGACAGGACTCTTAACAATTCTTATGAACCAAGCAATGAAAATGTCTCCCTGTTATACCGCAACAGAGGGTTAATAAACGATATTATATCTATAAATATAGAAAAAAAAGTCCTATATTTGGAAATAGATAATTTAAAAAAGGAATTAAACAGAGAGAGAGATCGCACTACCTCATCTACAGGGCGGGTTCAAAAGCTTATTGATATCGTAGTGCAACGTACTCGCCTAGGCAGAGAAGAGGAAACAGAAACCAAGTTAAATAAATTTTATAATGGAATATAATACCAACGACATAGATAAAATTGCGGGGTTTAAGAGCTGGTCTGACCAGAAGAAGATAGATGAACTACTTAGAATTGATTGTGATATATACTGTAACCTAGGAACCGACTCTACTAAAAAAACAAAGGAAGAAGCTCGAATACAATCAAGAAAGATATATCTATTAATCAAAAAAATAAACCCCCTAATGGGAACTTTATTTCTTAATCATTAAAGATGACTAAATTATCAGCACAAGACAACGAAAGGCTAATACACATCAACAACCTGATGGATAACATACACGACTCTTGTAACTCTGTTTATGAGTGCTTAGTGGATCGTGAGTTTAAAGAGCTATCCGCCGTTATATCAGGGCTGGTGTCTACCTTAAATGATATAGACACCTCTGTTAAGGATGAGTAATACCACATCGCCTATCCCAAATAGGGAGGAGAATTTATTTTCTTGGATAAAGGAAAATTTTATTTCTGATCTAGTTAAGAGCGCCTCTAAGTACGCAAGCTCTGATTGTTTTTCTACTGAGTTTAATTTAGATATAGAATTAAAATGTCGGAGGACCCATTACAGCACATTGATATTAGAAAAGAAAAAGTATGATGCTCTTATAGATAGAGCTGAACAGTACGGCACAAAACCTGTGTATATTAATTCAACCCCCAAAGGAATCTGGGGGTTTTACATTTCAGATATTGTTTTGGATTGGCAAAAGAAAATGCTACCTAGAAACACAGACTTTGGAGACAGAGAAAAAATTGAAAAAGAGATATCATATTTAGATATATCTAAAGGTGAAAACCTATGGGAGATTAATTTCTCCTAAATATTTTCTGTATTTTTTTCATAGGCTTCTCGTTTGCAAACTTACTCTTCTTCTTTTTCTTAGGATGAATCCTTTCGGGGAGTTGGGTAGTGCTACTACCTTCCTTAGTCCAACGCTCCGCAATTTCCGGATGATTCTTATACATAAACTTTCTTTGTGCTTCACTTTTAAATGGCATAGCTATGTGGTTTTAAAATTAAAATTCGTATATTTGATGTACGCTAAAACATCAAGTCAATGGTTTTCGATTTCGGTCAATTCTGTTGACTTTTTTATTAATCAAACAGTCCTTTTCTTTTTTGCCCGCTAAACAATCCCTTTTTCTTTTGTCCACTAAACAATCCTTTTTTCTTTAAAGGATAATATCCATTCTCAAGATCTTTTAATCTTTGTTTTTCTTTTCTAAGGTTACTCTTCTCTTTTAGCTTCTGCTGATTGGAGTAGTAGTCGGGAGAGTTTGGTCCAAAAGTATCTGCCCAAAGACTCGGATTATATCTCTTCATATCCGTTTGGTTTTCATATCCCTGAAGAAGATCTATAGCTCTTTGTTTTTTATCCTTAGACGCTGCGGCTTTCTGAGCCATACCGTCATACATAGATTTAAGAACTAATTTTCTAACATCTTTGTACATTGGAATGAACCCCGTATTACCCAAAACTTCTAATGGGATTCTAATAGAAATTTCATCTGATCTTCTTTGAATAGCACCCTCCGTTTTTTTAGGACCTTCTGTAGCTTTTTTTAATATAAGATCAATTGTCTTTACCATAGGTCCTAATGACGCTGACATATTAACTAGCCAATCACCAATAGAAGTCCCCTTACCGCTTTTGCTCTTTGGAACAATTTGGTATTGGATACTATCTTTATATACGTCATAATCGCCATCTCTTAAGCCATCTAAATACTCTTTATTAAATTCTTCTAGCCCCCAATTTACAATAGCCTTGGTTGAGTTTCCGAAGTCTCTACCAAATAGCATAGATGAGAACGTGGATGCAAATGCTTGACCTAATTTTTTTTCTATATCCTTTGGTTCTTCCGGTTCATCTTCGGCTAATCCTCCTAATGCTTCCGATAACACCTGAGACATCATCGTGTACATTACCATACGTGTTACAGATCCCGCAAGTAGTTGCGCTCCTTTTGTTTTAGTAAGGTGACCCCTTCCTATTGCATTTACAATCCCTGTTCTTGCCGTTACATATTCATAAATTAAAAACGTAGTCATAAAATTATTGAAAGCATTAAATGCCTTTACGGTAATATGTTGATTAGGATTACTTGTACCTTTCAATATCCCCATAAAAGGATTGGCGGTTGACCCCGTCATTACAGATGTTTCATCCGCAACCTTAGTAGATTGGTTTAGTTCTAATTCGTATTTAGACATATAAGCCTCGTCCTGTTCAGAAATCTTATCAAAGTCTGGGGAGATCCCTGTTATTTTTTTAAACTCATTTGAGAATTTACCAAACCACATTGGTCTCATTACGATTTTATCTGGAGTAGAAATTAAACCATCCGCTACCACAGACACTGCTCCTTGATACTTCTTGCCTGTTGTGTTCCATATCTGTTTTAGCTTGTTTTTTACCTTACCCTCGGCTCTTCCTCCTCGCACCCCCTCGGTCTGATTAAGAAGTCTAGAGTCTACCATTCTGGCGGACATATCATCGTTAGGATACACGCGAGTGGTTTGTTTGCTACCTAATGCTCTCATTGATTTTGAAGCCACATCGCTGTTTAGAAATCTAACTCCGAACTTACTACCCGCTATAAATGAAACAGGATTAGTGATCATAGCGAAAGCTGCGTTAGATGAAAGTTCAGCCACCCATCTAGGAGCACTTGCTAAAATTGCACGGTACCCGTTTTTCTGTATCCACTTTAAAGCCTCGGATCCTATAGATGTTTCTGTGTATGAATTAGTTAATAGATTTTCTACAACCTCATTAAAAGCTTCCTTGATTGCAGTTAGAGTTTCTCTATCTCCCGTGTCAACTCTGGTTTTATTTCCTTTAAGAGCAGCCTCTGCTTGTATGATAGTCCTTCTAGCAGTTCTAATAGGCTCTGTAAGATGATAGTCTAACAAAACTCCTTTAACACCCTTGCGAGCTGAAGCATATATATCAAAGTTAATTGCCGAAGTTACACCCTGTCTTTTAATTAAAGACTTTGCTTTTGTAGATGGTCTTAAGCTTTTATTAAAGTCTGATATTGTAGTCGGGGCTACCGAAGCCTCAGACTTGGTGTCAGCTAATACGTTTAGGTGTACATAATTATCTCTAGGGCTTATTTTATCTCCTCGAATAATAGCACTCGTGAACACAGCTTTTTCTCCAAGACCTCTATTAACTTCTTGTATGGTTTTAATAGACTCAACCTCAGCTTTATTAAAAGATTTATACAGTTTATCTATATCTATTTCTAGACTCTTTCCATTACTATCTTTAAAACTAAATTTGTCATAAATTTCTTGAAGCATAACCGCATCATCCATAGTAAAGGTGGTTTCCCCTGCGTCGATCTTTTCAATAGTTTTTTTAATAAACCCTGACGCTTGATTAACCTCCGGGTTTCCTATGTTAGAATCGTGTTCAAGTTGGATCATATAAACCATCTGCTTAAACTTAGATATCAATGTTTTATTCCCATCTCTTTTAAAAGATTTGAACACCTCTTGTTCCGCTTTATCTATCTTGCCGTTTTCAGATTTTAAATCTACACTAAATTTTTCCTGAGCAACAGAAGACCTTTCAAATAAAGAATTGAAAATTGCTTTGCTTTTAAAATTTCCAAATACTTGATCAATATAATACAAAGGATTTCTTCTAATGGCTTCAGAAATAGCTCCTCTTTTATTTCTAAGTATAATGTTTTTTAACTTAGCATACATCTTAGAGAAGCGTGGTATTTTTGCAGACTTAATTGCTGAAGATAATTTATTACCATCAATGATAGCATTCATTTTCTCAGTCATTATCTGTGAAAGGTGTGGTAGGTATCCGTTGTTTATATTCTGAATTAATTTTTCTATCTGATTAAGATCTTCCAAAGATAAATTATTTAAAACCTCTTTGTTTTTTACTAAGCTCTTAAACTTCTTTGCCAAAAGAACCTCGTCTCTACTAGGTAAAGAAGAAGAAGATACCTTCTTAGATTCAAGAATGTTTTTTATAACCTGATCCTTTTCTGCCTGTATCTCCGCTTCAGTTTTAACTGTCTTTTCTACCGAAGGAACAATGCTAGACCTGTGCTTCATCATAAGATCAGCCTCTGTCTCGTCTATCAGATTTTCATTTAACATATTTTTTACGGTCTCAGCAAAATTAATGTTTCCATCTTTCTCTACCTTCGTGTCATATGCCTCATATCTCTGAGCCAGCTCCTCTACCATAGAGAACTCTTCATCCATAACCCTTAATATATCCTGAGTCATTTCGTTGACTTCACTTATATTTGAAGGGCTAAGAACCGCTGCATTCTCTCCAAACATTTCTAACAATGACAAGTAGTTTTGGAACACAGACTCAGGAATAAGTGTAGGCTTAATGGAAAAAATAGTTCTTAATTGATTGGAGATTGCATCTGCTATACCAATCTTTTTAGTAATATTCTTTTTAGCACGAGAGGCTAATTTTCTCGCCTTACTTATTTGGTTTAGATAGTCTGCATTATTAACCACCCTAGCCATATACTCTACAAAGTTTTCTATAGAAGCATCGCTTAGCATATCAACCTTGCTAAATTTTCTAACCAATGCTGCTGATTGTCTTATTGTTAAGTTTCCACTCTTTACCATTCCGGTAAATTCTTTAGCCAATATCTGACTAGCGATTCTAAAAGATTTAACAGCAGTGTTTGCCCCTCTATTTAGATCCTTTATTGTTTTGATCACCAACTGCTTATCAGTTAATGTAAAAGTTTTTGCCGACTTTAAGTCCCCAAGTATACGCTTAACAGACGGGGCTTTTTTTTCTTTTATTCCTAACAGTTCTCGAACGTCACGGACCATCTGTTCTCTTTGTACATCAGTAGATTCCTCATATACCTTAGTTCCTTGTAAGTAATTAACTACATTTTGAGGGATCTTAGAAAACTTCGTACCTCTCTTCTTAGATTTAGAAATTATATTATCTATCTCAGACATAGCTCTTTCTAAACTACTTTCTCTCTCATTATCTTTCTGCTGACGAGCCTTTGGGCTAGATTTTAATACCGTGCCATTGAATGTTGGAAAATACTGAGGGGAAAACTCTCCTCCCCAATTATCATCTATCTCTGTCTGATCATTACCATATAAGATTCCTTTGCCGTCAACCATTTGCCCTATAGCCTGTTGCTTGTTGCTAACTAAGAAGTCTTTCATCTCAGTATTTGTAAGTGGTCTAGATAGTTTTAGCAGTAGCGTATCCTCTGTCTCTCCTACTTCTTTCTTTTTAACCTTAGATTTAATTATCTTAACATCTTTTGGAAGACGAGACTCTATTGTTTCTTGTGATATTTCTACATCAGTCTGACCCTCTATCATACCAACATTTACAAAGACACCTTTAGGGGCGTTAATAACCTCCACCGGTCTTGTCACTATTACAGGATCATTGGGTTTATAGTCATCCTTCTGTTGTCTTACTGAAGGGGATTTATTATCTAGCGATTTAGTTCCATTATCTTCTTCTATATATTTTTTCCATATTGCGTCGTATGTTTTATTTATAGTTTCCGTCATAGCCTTTCCTACTTTCATCTTAAGGGCAAGTGAAGACTGAGCTGTTTGTTGTGACTTTATTTTATCTGATAACGAGGCTTTTTTAGATCCTCCTAAATCTTCCATTATCCCCATCTTTTCATCTACAATGTTTTTTGTTTTCTCTAAGTAAGGGAGTTGGTCTTTTATGTATGAGATAGTCCCTAAAATTAGCTTGTCATTTAGTTGGCTATTCAGTAGCTCTAAAAAATTAACAACTTCAAGAGTGGGGTTAACACTGATAAATAAAACTCTCTGAGGAGCCTCATACAGTAAAACACCTGCCAACAAATCTTTGTCTATAATTCCATTGTTTATAAATTTTGGAATAACCCCATCACCAGAATCAATTTGCTCGCCATTCTCATTTATACCTAAAGCGTTTTCTAAGGAATCTAAAAACCCAATCATATTCTTAGAGGATAAATCAGATTTTTTATAAGACTTCTGTTGTCTCGTTGCCGACTTACTCTTAGGCTCTATATTTCTACGACCCGATCCGTAAGGGGCTACTGATTGAGAAGTATTATTTCTTGGCTTCCCCTCCATTTTTATGCGCATTTCGTTTGGCATAATTTCTGACGCATCTATCTTAGTATCTGGAACCCCAACCACCTCTCCGAGAACTGTATTCTCATATGTTGAATGATTCGATCCCGCCTGTACACCTGTTGGTTTTAATACCAACATAATATCATTCTGCTTAAAATCATTCTCTCTATAGAACCCATCTCTAAAAGTATTTTGGTCTGTGTATCCATCAATAGAGTTCATATATTGAGTGAACTTTGTATTAGGAGTGTTTTGAGTTTTACCTAAAGCATATAAAAATTTCTTTCTACCTGTACCTATTTTTTTATCTATTGCTTCTTTGTTTGGGGTTTTCTTTTTTGCCGCGGTATCCGTGGTTGAGTCCTCTCTCAAAGATGCCCAACTATCGTGTGCCTCCAGTACCTGAATAATTTCAGATTTTGCATTAGTACTTATTGCCTGATCTTTAAATGTATTAAAGTCTCCTAGTTTTTCAATAGTATTATCATAAACTTTTTTATTAAACAATTGGCTTTGAGTAGGAGAACCGCTTATAATAAATAAATAATCTGTTTCAGCTATATTTTTTTCAATCGCCTTAAGCTTCATACCGCTTGCCCATATTTCATTGGGGTTCTGATGAGCAAAACTAGGTCCTCCGTCTAATCCTAACTCTTTATCAATACCAAGCTGATCAGCTACCCAAAACCAAACTTTTTGATTCTTAGTGTGTATATCTTCTATAAGAGCATTAAGATCTATACTAAGTGATGAGTTTACTAAAGACTTATTATATGAATCTTTAAACTTAATTTTCTGTTGTCTAGATTTAGAAGGCTCTATCTTAGTTGGAGTTCCAACAGGATTGGTCCCGCTGTCTAATTCTTCCAATGACTTAATATCTGATTCCTCTATTTCTTCACCTGTTCTTGTTTTTCTTGCAATGGTGTTTAGTAGATCAATTACATCTGAATCTTTTTTTCCAAAATCAGATCCTATTTTTATACCATATTTTTTAGCAAAATCTTTTAACCATTGAATGATAATGTTTTTTGTTGGCTTACTTAATCCTTTAAACGCCTCAGCAGATGAGAGGATTCCTATCAACTCCGCAAGTCTTTCTTCGTTCTGGAACTGCTCTTGAGTTCCTGTATATGCAGCAGCGAACTTGTCAATTTTCTGTGCCAACTCGCTATTATTTGACAAACTTTTTCTAACAGAAAGCATCATAGCCTCTGCCGCCTTAGCAATGGCGGGGTCTCCTTTTATTTTATTAATAAGAACTGCGTGAAATATTTCGTGTGGGACTGTTGATGTAGTAGCCTCTGATAAATTAATGTGAATTATATTATTCTCAGGGTGGTACTCTGCTCTTCCTTTTCCTTCTTTCGCAAACCTTAAATACTCCTCATTGCTCTCGTGAAGAACCATTCTTACATCAGGTAAAACTTTTGCAATGGCTTTAGCTCCCATCTCAGCAATCCTAACCAATCTATTTTTGTTTTTATTTTGCTGACTATTTAACTTAGGAGCCTTGTTTCTATTTATACCAAGGTTAGATCCGGATAGGGTGTTGGTGTCATCAACCTTACTATCAGGACTGAAAAATGTTTCAATATCCGCCTGCTCTTCGTTGGTTAAATTAGCTATCTCAGAATCATACTTAGCGTTTATTTCGTCTATTTTTTTTTCTTGGTTTTTTTTCTCTTTTATTAAGTTGCTATTTTCTTTTGTGTTTTCTATTGTAATTGGAAACACCCTACCTGCCTTGCTGTCTAATTCTTCCTCCCTGCGTTTATTGATTTCATCAACTTTGTCCGAAGCTTGTGTTTCTTTTTGTGGGGTTTTAGCCACTTCATTTGTCTCTTCTAATACTACCTCTCCTCTAAACGATTCTTCCGGTGATGTGAACTCTACAGTCGCTGCGTTATTTCCGTTATCACCCTCTCTTACTTCGTATACCTTTGTAATTTCATACCCTTCTATAGCATCATTTTCTGACACCTTATAACCATCAGGTAACCCTTCATCAAGAGTAACTCCTGCTGCCCCTCTTTGACTAGCATCTTTATCGTCTCTATTAAAATTAAATGAAGTTTTAGTTACCCCATCTTTTTTGGTTGTCTTAGATATATATGTAACAGTTCTTCCTTTTTTATCTACTGACGTACCAACTACGCTCTCGTTATCTTCTACTTGTAATTTTGAGCCCTGAAGATCTTCATTCAATAAAATAGCCGCACGTTCGTTTATATCTTCTTCTGTAAAATTAAACTCAGTAAGTCCTTGATCCTCAGCCTCTTCTTGCATTATGTCTGAGGCTTGCTCTACATAAGTAAGTTTTAACTTAGGACTTAATTGATTATACTGTTTATTAATATTATTGTTTGATATCGGTTTTTCTTTTGAGAATATTTCTAATGCACGTTGGGTTATTTCTTCATCTGTGATACTAACATTCTCCTGAGAATCCGGACCTAATGCTGTTGTTTTTTCTTCAAGCAACACCCTGCCCGCTTCTGTTTTTCTTTGTATTTGTTCGGAACTCTCTAAAGACTCAAAGGTATTTTTTACGTCTTGTGATACCTCATCGGCTAATTGTATTTCCTGAAGATCAGCAATAGCGGCTTTGAGTTCTGATACTTTAGATTTTCCTGTTTCAGTTTTATTGTTTTCAAAACTTTTTACCTGTAGTTCTAGTGCTGTTATAGCATCAAGAGTCGCGTCATTTAATTCAGGGTTTGCCAGCGCAACAAGCTGTCTGGTTTTTCCTGTAACAATTATATCTTGTATTTTTTTAGCCCTTCCTTCGTAGTCGTTAGATATTTTAATATCTGAAGATGCCAACTGGTCTGGAGTCATTGTAGCTATCAACTCATCAATAGTTTGAGCCGTTTCTTTTTTACCATTAACCTTGTAGATTGGCTTTGATAACCTAGCCTGAAGAGTAGATCTAACACCTCCGGGTAAATTAGTAACACCCTCTAGCATTATGTCTGAAATATCTTGGTCTTGTCCAATAGCTGCTCTAGCAAGAGATTCTCCTGCAGACCCACCTATTGATTCGATACCAGCTCCTGTTCCAATAGACTTCATTACCCCTCCTCTCGTCGCCATTCCTGTTACACTTTTTTTCGCTGAACTGGTAAGAATTTTTGCTCCTACACCGCTAGCAACTTTTCCTGTAAAGGCATCTAATGTTCCTATAATAGCACCTCTTGCAATTGCTTTGTTGCGAATGCTTGTGAATTTTTCTGGGTCCTCTAATATCTCTCTAACATTTTCAGCAGTCATTTCCTGATTGCCTAGCTCTTCCTGAAGGAGCTCACTAAAAGTAGCCCCCATCTCAACCATTGCGCTTGCTGCTCCAAAGGCGTATGGCATTGCTGCCACAGCACCTGAGTACGCCCCAGCCGCTGCCCCCACTACAGTTCCTACAACCGGAACAACAGCCGTTGCTGCGGTCCCTGCGGTTAACGCTCCAACTCCGGCGCTGGTTCCTATAACAGCTCCACCCGCAATCATTGCATCTGAGTTGTTAGCTAAAGAAGATAGGGAGGTTAATATTACCTCATTTAAAACGGACGGGTTGTGGGCTAATCCTTTTACCACACCCCACACACCTTTGCCTTCTTCTTCGTAAATTCTTTGATAGTCCTGCATCTCCGCAGACGCTCCGTAATTTTGAGAATTTTTATTTGCTTCTAAAAAGCTTTCTATATCTTCCTCAGAAGACCCTGCTCCATAGATCATTAGGTCGGCAGCGTTCTCTGAAGTTAATCCCTGAGCTCTACCACTAGCAATTGAACGAGCCATATCGTCTACAAAATCACCAAGACCTATAGGGCTAATAGAATCAAAAGCCCTTAAAGCATCGCCAAAACCACCTTGAAAAAAATCTTCCTCAGTAATTTTTTCCTTAGTAACGGATGGTTGTTGTAAATCCAAAGGACCAGCCTCCGATACTGAATCGACAACTTCGACTCCATCTTTTTTTTTTATGTCAATCAGAAATTCGTCTAAAGAAACGTCCTTTCCAAAATTAGGATCCTTCTCTGCTAAAAATCCTCTTATATTCCCTGCATAAGATTCATTGCCCATATCCAAAACAAATTGCTCAAAAGCTACGTCCTGAGAAAATGTTTGATCTTGAGTTCCAAGAAAGGAATAAAGTTCTAAAAGATAATCTTCGTTCATTATTTAATTTTTAGGAATTCTAGGTACATTACCTGTACCGGTTGTTGTTGCAGGAGCGGGTCTTGAGCTCGGAACGCGACTTCCGCCTATCCATTTATTTTTCTTAGCCAAGTCTAGCGTCTGACTCGCTAATGCTTTAGCTATAAACGTATTGAACCTTCCGAGCTCAGTGGCGGCGTTTTCTTTGCCTGAATCAGTGTCATTAAAATCAGAATCTAAATCAAATATCTCTTCAATAGATGGGTGTGTTATTTTGGTATTATCACCTCCCCAACTTCCTGAAGGAATTGCTGTAAATCCTAAAGCTCCAAGGGGTCCATTAGTAATTATTTTTGCAACCTCTACTTGTTCTTTTGTTAAATCTAAAAGAGCTTCTGAGGTTAAATCTTTTTCAATATAATTAGCAAGCTCCACCTTGTATTGTGATGCGTTACCTGATCTTCTAGCTCCTACACCTTCTGTTGGATCAAAAACCATAAAATCACCACCAAAATTACCAGCACTCGCTGCTTCGGTAGGATCTTCTAGCCCTGTGATTGCATTACCTAAAATTGCCCATTGAGATTCTGTTGGGTTTTCAGGGATAGTTACTATGTTATTTAGAGATGGGTCTTGATATCTATATTCTATTGCGCTTCCGTCTGCAGAAAACTCAGCCCCAATTAGTCCTCTACTGGTTGCTGTCTCACTGTTAAGTAGAGTACCCAGTATAGAATTTCTTTCGGCAGGAGTTAAAGAAAATAAAGAGTTCCAAGATCTTTGAGAAGAGAGTTGCTCGTCTTTTTCTTTTTCAAATTTCATTTTCATTGCAGATGGAGCTGGAGCGAATCCCGGACTATCTGCTGGTGTAGTTACTTTTTGTGTATGATCTAAAGCCCCACGCAACACTGTTCTTAAACCATCTTTTGCTTTTTGTCTTTGTTCTTTACCGAACTTAGTTTCCCAATCAGGTACCGCGGCACCATCTACATTCTTTAATAAAATAGTTGTAGCATCCACCTCTTTTTCGTCCCAAGTAAACGAGTAAGATACTCCATCTATTTGACCTAAATTATTAGTCAACAACGAAGACACATTATATGTGTTTGATAATTGACCCTCTAGCCAAGCATCTTCGACACTATCCCATCCCGGAGTTATTTCGTTTAATCTATCTGCCTCGTCTTGGGTTAGTAATCCACTCTTTACAGATTCTTTTATTTCCACACCCCTCTGAGTAACATCAGATGTAATTGTTATTTGACCTTTTCTGTATAAAGATCCTATTTCTCGTGTAACAGCTTCGTACTTTCCAAAACTTTCCGCAGCTTTAGCTACCTCGCCCGACATATCATACAGCTCAATCTTTCCTTTTATTCTGTTTCGTAGATTGTTTATACCAACTAAACTGTTAGGGTTTGAATCTAACTCCATAACGCCTTCACCATTATCCTTGTAGAAACCAACATTTACCTTTCCTGTCTGTGGGTCAATAACAAGCTGTGACTTGTTGAAGTTTCCAAAACCTTCAGCACTAGCCATCATATCCAATTCTAATTGTTGAGAGCACCCAACTCCAGAAGGATCTTTACAATCAGCACGCGCCATCTTATCCGCATATTCAGACTGGTATTCTTGAGACAAAGTAAACGCCTGATCTGTACCGTCTGATAAATTTTGGCGCATCATAGTGAACTCTTTCATACTTAAATCCCCGGACTTCATAAGCCGGTTTGTCATCATCATTTGTTCCGTGGCATTTGCAGCATAATCCAATGTCCATTGGTTCATATTGGCACTATCGCCCTGAACAGCATTGTCTAATACACGTTGTTGTTCTCTGGTTGAATCGTCAATCGCCTGTTTCTTTTCTGTACGAACACGAGACTCCTCTTGAAGCATCCCTGAAAAATTTGCCCCAACTTCTGCCCAATTTATTTCACTACTAGGATCACGTTCTTGATACTTATAATATGTTGCCATTTAATTTATTTTTTTAGAAAGTTATACCTCGTGTAAATGCTTCGTTCTGAGCCAACCAATCTCTTCTCTGTATGTCACTCTGAGCATTTGCATAACCCGAAATATCATACTCATTAGCAGTGCCTTGTCCCCAAATTGTTTTTTCTGGTACGTAATCTGATCCTGCCGCAGTACCTGTAGCATCTTGCGTAACCGATCCTGCCATTATAGTTGACTGAACATCTTTACCTGCTCTTTTAGCCTGTCTTCCTAGTTTATTTGCTGCACGAACACCTCCTGTTTTTTGGTATAAAGGTACCATTGCCAGTCCTTGTTGAGCAACATTAGATATGCCTTGCACACCTTGTTGTTGCGCTATGTTCGCAGCGTTTTCAGCAGCAGCAGCAGCAGCCTGTGCACCTTCTACCTCACCTAAATCCATCTGAACATTTATGTCCCTAAGCCTTGAATCTTCTTCTGCTTGTGCCGCCTCAAGATTAAATAAATCCTGACTCATCTTATCACGAATTTGACCCTGACCCTCTTGTTGTGCTGCCAATACTCTTCCAGCGGTGGCTCCGCCACCTCTTTCGCTCTCCATAGCTTGCTCCATAACCTGCGCACCTGCAGACAGCATAGCCTCACGCTCTCTTTCATAGGGCTCTTTGTTAATAGATAATGCATCTGCAAAATTTATTTTTAACTTATCTCTAGCTTCATCCATCATTTTTTGAGCCTTAGCCCCGATAGCTCTTGATCTCTTTTCCTGCTTTGCTTTCTCAGAAAAGGACATTGCTGTTGTCCCAATACTTACCGCTAATCCAGCAATACCTAATATTAATCCTGCCATAATACTTTATTTTTTTCTATTAATTCTAGTGGCAAATCTTTGTAGTTATCCGTATATACATCTGCCTCCGCCTCTTCAAATGTTTTTGCCTCTGTCTTATACACGCAAACCCACTCTGTATCTTCGTGCATATATAAAACTCTTTGAGTTCCTATTTGAGTAAATATAGTTGTAGGTCCTATAATTGTTTTTACCTCACCTGCATCTGTCAGATAAGATACCTTCCCTTTTAATAAAAAAGAAGGATGTTGTTGCTTATGAATCATACTAACAACTAAAGACCCTTCTGGCATAAAGATCTCTCTTGTATATAAGCCACCCTCTATTGTTTGTTTTAAAGGAAATACCTCGATCATTTCTTTTGACTGAGGCGTTCCAGCCTTATGTGTTAGTGCACTATCAATTGTCTTTAACTGATCTAAAAATACGGATATTTTTTCCCACATCATTCCCCTGTTTAGGCTAATGTCTTGTACTATGTCTATTGGGGATTTAACTAAAACCATATCTTCCATAATGCAAAGATAAAGAATTTTAAGGAAATGATTTCATAACCTCTGACTCAATTACAAACAACTCTATTTTTTCTGTGCTGTCATTTATTAGGTTGACAACCGCATAATGACCTAGGACTCCGTGAGACTCAGCAACCGAATTTTTAATATATAAAAAATACTCTATTGAAGATGGAATTGGCACCACTCCAACCAGTGCTGAGTTATCAATTACAAGCTGGTTGATGCCTCCTTGTAGGTTTACATTAATCTCTGTAATCTTACCCGCTAACTGAGGAACATTTGCAGATGTAAAATAAATTAAATCTCCAACACTCACAATATTGCCAATGTTAATAGTTAAAGAAAAGTCAATAGTTATAATCCCAGCTATAGGTGCGCTTACCACTAAGCTGTTCCCAATACCATTTAAAGATCGAAGTGGGTACTCATCCGCCCCTGCCGGAGTAGACCCTGAGTTTCTTATAAACGAATACCAAGCCCCCTCCTTTTTAACAAACCAATCCTTCTCAATATATCCTGAGTCTTGAATGTCGGTGGCTATTGTTGCGCTCCAAGCACTGTCCCCCTCTAAATTTATAGTTTTAAACAGCTTGTTTTCAAGTGGTATATCATTAAACACTGATTGCAATGTGGTTGTAAACTGTGCGCCGTAAAAATTGTTTCGGACCTCATTTACATTATGCCGGTAAAGATTACCTTTATTAAACGTATAAAAATAGTTGTTCATACCTACCATCCAGTCCGGATCGTAGGAATAAAAAGATGTCCACCCAGATACAGACTCGCTATATGTTAGTGTATTATTTATATTTGGTACTGCTGACATTGTTTATTTTTTTTTATTAGTTAAGAACAAGCGTTTACGGCTGTAACAACCCCACTAACCACCGTTATGATATTACTGTTGGACATAACATAATTTCCATCTATCAATACGGTTGCCCCGGTGGAATCAGAGAACACCCAATTATGCAGAATGGGAAAAACTACCAACGAATCATCTTTATCTACATATCGTTTAGCAAAGTAATAGGTTTCGGTAGCTGCAGAACAGGCGGTTGACCCTGTCATTACAGATGAAGCAAAGCTTGGTAGCGTTATTGGGCAACCAACATCTATAGACCACCCGGTGCTTGCGCAGGGTCCTATAACCTGAACATCTACATTGCTAGGTAGAATGTTTGTTTTTGGTATAACCATAGTGCTATATTCATTTTCACCTCCACGCTGATCATCGCCACCATTAATTGTTACAGATTGTGTGGTCGGATTTCCGGGAACCCAAACTCCTCCTGCAAAACCATCAAAATAATCATATATTCCCGTTGCTGGAGTACAGACATACGTAGGATCTCCTAATATCGTAAAAGCATCTGCAACGCCACTTGTTGTTTGTATTCTTCCGGTGGTAGGAGATGACACTGCATTCTGATAAGTCCCATCATATAATACTCTAATACCATCAGGTATTGTGTCTGGGTTAAAGTAAACCACAATCGCCCCTAAATTAGCCCCGGCTGAAAATGTTAGGTTGTAAAGTCCTTCTCCACCTGCGGGTGGCACAATATTTTCGCCACAAGGCAATACGCATTCAGCACAATCCTGCTGAGGCTGAAGGCTGCAATTTAATAATTCCCTAACAACAGATCCATTTGAATAAAATCCATCTGTTGCACATATCGTTAATGCCTCATCGTCATATACTGCCGTTGAGTTTGATAGGGTTGTTCCGTCTAAGTAATATACTGCCATAATTTTATTTTTTTATTAAGGACAAGATCCTCCTGATCCAATTGGTCCGGAGTATGTTGCTGATCCTGTTACTGCGCAAACTGTTTCGCTGTCTCCGCCACCAGAAGGGTCTAGCATAATGCAAGTGTACCCACTACCATCGCAGGGGGTGTAACAAAATTGCTCTGGGAAGTTTCCAAAGGAAGATACTGAATATGTAGTACAACCTTGAGACGATTCAAAATTACAGTTTATAGTGTCTCCACAAGTCTGAGTTTCATTAGAAAACAGTGTTGCGTCAGGCACCGTTCCAAAGCCTATTATCTCACCGCAATGTACAAACGTTCCTGCCCCTACTCCAATTCCTAAAACAAACTGAACTGTCGAGTTAATGCCTAATCCGTTTAAGTACGTGTCTTCTACGGTATATATAGTAGCTGTTTCACAATCTCTTACCTGATAAATTGCCGATGCTGGCGCGCAGTCACAACAAGCATCTGTTGACAAGACGGCGAAACATAAATCTATTGGAGTACTGTTTCTATAATCCCAAACTAAATATAAATAATCCCCAACCGTTGGCATTGTAAATGTTGAGTTATAATCAGTATTTCCATTAGCCGGTGGGTTTATAGGGGTCGATGCTGCGCTTGCAAGTATCAGAGCGTTTATCTCTGATGTTGTATTATTATATAAAGTATTGGATCTTAGATATTTAAAACTGTCTGAATACATATTAAAATCATACGTATCAGATCCAACCTTATTTGACATAATTATTACATCCGCATTGTTTGAAGGAATAACACCTCCACCCTGTGGTCCCGTAATGGTTTGGTATAAAGAAACTACAGGAGAAGACCCACCTAAAAAGGTTACTTGATCCGAATGTATTGGAGACTGAAATGTGTTATCGGTCCATCTATATTGGTTGTGTATCTGCTTATCTATATCGACCGGAGATGATATGCTCACTAAAACCACAGTAACAGTATCTCCTAAAGGACACTTTACGTTAAGAGTTATATTGGCAGTGTCAGTTGCTGTTATGGAAATCTGTACCGTATCAGCTAGTATATCATCCTTATCAAAAGATAGGGTTCCATTTGCCGTTACAGGTCCTGTAGTGGTTGTAACTCCGTTGTATACTGCTGTTACAGTAAACGTTCCCGACAAGGGCTGTAGAACAGAATAATCAACATCAACTGTACCAACTAAATTCCCTAAATCATAAGTATATGTGTAGGGGTTTTGATCAGTAACTATTATTGTTTCTGTAAATCCGCAATTTTTAAATGATTCGGGTACCGGCGTTAATATAGCATTAGATGCCAATACATACTCATTCATATATGGATCAAACCCACCTAATTTTTGTGTTTGAAAAGAGCTATTAAATAAGTCTCTAAACCAAGGTCTCATACCTGCCTGAGAAATTACCGCCAACTGCTCACTGTTTCCTTGTCCTTTTAAGTTTAAAACCGCTCCTCTCTTGGCATCGGTAAAGAACTTGTCAGATCCCCATTCAACAAAGCTTTCTGGGTTGTGAGAGATGCCGTAGTCTTCTACCCTTGCAATTTGAATACCTAACACTTCAGGCACTGATAATAAAGCACTGCCTCCGCCTGCATCAGACAATAAGTTTTTACCTCCCAATACATAGGATATCTTATCTTCCTGTAGGGTTAGAATATCTGTCTCTCTTGCAAACAACTTATTGATAGGACCAAACGATGATTCTAATAATTTAAAGTTTAACAATCCAACATTAAACTCATTAAGTTTATTTATGTTTGATTCTGTGTTATACACACCGCTATACGTTATATCACTAAATCTTTGTTCGGCACCATATAACTTAGAGTTTGTTGTTGTTGCTCGATTTCCAAGGACCAACTCCTTTCCTATAATAGAATCTTGAATCTTATAGCTCTCAACGCCATTACCAAATGAATAGCAATTAAAGAAAGATGTGTTGATTATTGCAGGCAGATTTGAGCTAAGGTTTTGATCTTGAAAATTACCTGAGTGCTGCCCTAATTCGTCAATAGGAAAAGACTCGTCAGACTCGTACCATAAATCTGGCTCCGCATCTAAAGGTATTGATTCAAAAGCAATCGTTCCAAATGATCGAACTACCGTAATCTTCATTTTTGCCTTTACACTTTTATATCTATTTGTATATCCCTTAGATCCTTTGAACACGAAAAACAATTTTTCATCACCATTGACTATAAGCCCCTCAGCTAAAAATCTAGAAGTAACCTTGGTAGAAACACACGGCGCAGGTGGCGCTGGATATGCCGGGTCGTAGTTAGGACCCGAAACTCCACCAACCTCTTGTGACTGAGCATCTAATGTATTCGCAATATTTTCACCGTCAAACCATTCTCTAAAGCTAGGGTATTCAACAGGAGACACAAAATCTGCCGTTACCTCCCAATGCTTTTCTTCGACCCCTGCCTTCCCTCTCCTGTCACTACTTAGAAATATAGTTATATGTGTTCCGGGCGTAATAGGATACGGTATTCTTTTAGGATTGGTGCTGTCTGCCGGTCCAGCCGGATCGTATGAAGGGTTAGGGGTGTCTACCGGGTATTTTATTTCTGGACAAGGACCATCAAAAGCGTTTGATATCTTAGTCTTCATTCCATATGCAATAACGGGAAGATCTCCTGTTTCTGTAGAGAAGTTATTAGCGTTTAGCTTCATATACGTTCCGGCAGGAACGGGAATCTCTACACCTTCTGAGTCTGCAGGGGGTGGCGTAAGGAAGTTTTCTAACTGTGCTTTTTTCTCTAATACAGTAGTGTTAGCACAGGTTCTTAACGGTCCTTGAGTATCTGTTTTGATAATAAGCTGATCACCCTCTTCTATCTTAGTTGAGTTTTGTCCATCAAGTAAAAAGAAGTCGGATCCCGTGGTGGGGTCTCTAAAAAAGAAGTTGGTATAGATAATATTATAGTCCTTCTTATCTGGTTTTATTACAAACTTATATCGTTTTGCCCAATAAGGAGCCACCTGTATTGTTGGTATGTTTACCATTATTCTATTGGCGGTATCGGAGTTTTCACAAGGTATGTGTATATTATTTTCAGGACTAACCAATGCTGTTGACATACGATTATACTCATCCATATAGACTATACCAATCTCATATCCTCTGTTACTGTGTAAACTTTTAGGGTCACCAATTGTTTGAAAGCTAATATCGGCAAGGGTTATTTTGTAATACTCATAGGCTGTATATGTTATAGCAACACCTGTTGGATCATCAACAAATTGCATAGCAGGGAGTTGAAGATTTATCACATTGGCAGACGGAGAGGTTATAGCGATAGAGCCAAGAATTCCTGTGACACCACTCGCATACTTAAAAACAGAAGACATTCCATTTGCAAGTTCGTTAGGAATTGAACAATTAAATATATCTGTAAAGCTCCCCCCTGAACAAGAATCGGCAACTATATCTGTATTGGCAACACCTACCTGAAATTGAAAATCAGGTGATTGAGAAAGCTCAAGAGCTGATCCAAAACTTTGTGTCAATGTATATATAAAGTTAATCGTTATGTCCTCTGTGTCTTCTGAAGGATAAGGAATATCAGATCCCGACCACTCTTGGTGTGAATACCTAACAATAAAACTAAGAACAGCTCCTGCTGCTAAAACCTGATCTGTAAGATCAAACTCTAGGGTTGAACCAGAAACTGTAGTTGGAACATCTAAGGTATAAACGCCTTGAGGTGTGGTATATCCAAGCTCCTTGTATCCAACTAGTTCACTCTCAAAATTAACGGTATAATTAAATTGTGTAGGATTGTCAAATCTATCTTTTAAATCATAACCCTCAAGATAGTTGCCATACATAAGCCTGTTACCCATAAGTGTCTGAGACTCAGATAGTAACGGAACATTATCATACAACCTAAGAATCTCTGATGATGGAAGTATTGTGAATATTTTACTGTTTTGAAAAGAAAAAGTATACTCTTGATCATTTGCTATACCTGAATCTTCTTTGTTTATCTTCTCTATAATCTTAATTACAGAACTGTTCATATCCTTAAATAAAAGATCGACAGACTTTACAAGGGGTCCTCCTGAGTTATATGTGATATTGCACATATTGGTGGAATTTAACATTCCCTCGTTTAATGCGGTTGCAACACTATAATCAAATGTTTTTGGTATAAAAGAAGGGTTACTAAATTGAGATGTTGCAGAATATTCCCCATCCTCATATCTGTATCTATATGCAAAACAAACAAACCTATCCTCTAGAAAATTATCTTGACTCGGAGTTGAAACCGAAACAATAGTTGGTGCAGTTGTGGGTGGTTTTTTTATAACAAGTACTGACTCTAGAGAAAATCCATCCACTCCTAATATAGGATTGGCATAGTTTCTTGTTACATTTATTTTTTTTGGGTCAGTATGGTTGTCTGTGAAAAACAATAAATCCTCTATCTTATCTACACCCGTTACTAGGTATCTTGGATCAAAGTTTAAAGTTGTATTTATACCATCCCCATCATCTACAGAAATAATATGGTACACCGTGCTATCGGATTTAGTGTCATACGACACCACCATATCAATCTTCCCCGTACTTGATGGTGTGAAATTAGAGTCGTGTACAAACCAATATAACGTCTCGTTAGAGCCATCCGCATAAGCTCCAATACATCGTGCCAAATCGCTTAGAGGAGTTCCTTCAAATGATAGCCCAGTTAGTATGGAGTTCCCTTTAGAATTTTCTACAACACCAACCTCAGAGGTTTCGGTAGATCCCATACGAACATTTAGTGCATCGACATATTGACCGTTAGGAATAAGACGATCATCGACCATTTTGTTCATCACACCCGAACTAAAACTTCTTGTTATATTTGCCATATTACTTTAACCACTTATCTTTTCCTCGCATATTCATTAATAATCTGCCCGGATGTATGTTACTAATTCTTATCTTTGCATTTGCTAATAGAGAACGTTTTCTTTTTCGCGCTCTTGCAATTACATATTCCTGAACACCAAGCTTTGAGCTTAAAATTGCATACTCAATATATGCATACAAGAAATCTTCAAACATTTTGTTAACGGTAATCTTGCTGTCGTTGCCATTCTCCATACCATCTGATATGTACTCAAGAACAATTAGCTTATAAGCCATACCTGAACTAAAATTAATTACACCCGTTTTGCTGTTTATTTTAAAAGTAGGATTAGAGTTTGCTGTCTCAGTGTTTAGTCCAAACCGACTCCCAATCTGTCTTTCAAAGTACCAATCCCCTCCATCGTTATAGCCCATCTGACCATTATATGAAGATCCTTGGTTTAGGTATATTGTTGGCTGTATAGTAAATATCCTAGCATAATCTAACTCTGAAAATTGCGGAGACAATGCGTTTCCGTCAATATCAAATAATATCTTTCCTGTGTTATCTTGAAGATATGCTGCCGACCAATTTGTTTGGATGTTCTCGCTAAGAGGGTACAGAATACCGTTTACCTCTTGTGAAATTCTAACCCAATTCACATAGTCTGAAGGTAATATATACCTAAGCTGGTCATCCACACTTAGTTCTAAAACTTTAATCTCTTTAAAAGCGTCATAGTTTAATTCTTGTATTGCTCGTTTTGCGTGAAACAATACCTTAAATCTCTCTTCGTTATTCACAAGACTATGGTTTCCCTGATACATCAACATAAAATTATTGACTATTTCAAACAAAGAAACATATTGATATGATCCCCAATTTTCGTCTATAGGGTCTGCGCCGCCGTTTTCATAATACTGATACTGTGATATATATGCCATAATTATTGCTGTTGCTGATTTTCTAAATTCTCAAGACCCCCTGCAAACTGTACTACAGATACCTCTCGTATTGACACCCCTGCGTATTGTAAGATCTTTTTTACTAAGTCGCCTTCGTCATCTAAAGGTAATTCAAAATCTTGATAGTCTGGTTGTGATTGATCAAAAGAAGGCTCCCCACTCGTCCCCAACGACTGGTATGTCCACTTAGGATTTTTTGGGTATCTTATGTATTGAGATAAAACCCTACCTATATTGTTTATTGTGCTAGGAAATGCGTTTATTACCAAAGACTCTCCGGTATAGGCTGGATACGTCAATGATGGTGCCGTAAGAAGAGAGTTGTTTAGCATAGTAATTTTACTATGCGTAACCTTTTCCGCCTCTTGTAAATCATTATTGTATATGGCATATTGAATATTGATAGCGTTCCAAACCTGACTGCTGTAAATACTATTTGTAGTTACTAATTCCGTTTCAGAGGTAACAACTTCAACCACAACATATTGTGTTATTCCAGATCTTATTAGAGCTATAGTATCTCCAACCTTTACTCCGTCAGAAATGAATGTTGCCGTGGTGTCTATGCACGTATTAGATCCACCCACAATTTGATCGGTAAGACCACTAGATAATAGAGAGGTATAGATTAAAACTTTATTTATCAAGTAGTAGTCATCCCCTGTGGTTGTCTGAGATGGCAAATAATAAGTGTTAGATGTTGCCGGAAGCAAGGGGGTTAAGGTAGAATATAGACGTAAAGTTAATGGGTTTGATACTGAAAACATATCAATAACCTCCTCTATTCCCTTTGTAACATCCGCATATCCTGTACCAGACAAACGTGAGTTTTCTTTATTTATTTGATTGTTGTACTCGTAGAAATAATTTTCAAAGATATCCAACTGCGCCTGCTGCGCAAACAAGTTGAAATCTGACGGAGAAATATATCCGTAATTATTTTTATTAAGCACAGACAATACTGTATTTCTAACTGAGTTAATCATCTGTAAACATTTTTACAAAGATAACAAAAAAAAAGAACCTCTTCTTTTTGGGAAGAGGTTCTAATATAACACTTTATTTTTAATCTAGAGTAGTTTTTCTAGAATCTTCAACACCTCGATACCATCATCTGATTGTAAGAAGGTTGAAACAATAAACATTGGCTCTTCTCCAAACGGTACGTTTAGCATTTTTGTTTTATTAGAAGCGGTATTATACCACACTTCTTTATTACTCTTTCTAAAGGTCAGTAAGCCTTTATCAAAAAATTGTGACACATTGGCTTGCAATTTTAAAGTAGGGTCGCTAATAACCTCTAAAAACGTGTGAGGATCGTTCTTAGCATATACTAAGATATCTCTCTTTAGTTCTGAGGTTGTAACCTTAGATGTGTCTTTATTAAACAACACTCTACCAATGGATTCAATTTGATCTATAGACAGATTGCGCGCCTCAATAAGAGCATCTACTTCTGTTGTAAGTCTTTCAACTTCCACCTGCGCATCTACTTCTTTGTTTACCTCTATAAAACGCTTACCGTTTAATGGATGATAATAAAGAAACTGTTGTAACATCGGATTATCCTTTGGTACGTGAAGAAAACCATCTTCAAAAATAATTGGTTCTACTATTATATTTCCATCTTGTTCATCCTCAAATACAGATTTTTGATTACGGGAATAACGAAGCGTTTTATTAACGTTGTTCTCTTCATCAAACCATAGTAATGGAAATTGTGATGTGTGCCTTGTAGGTATCATATAAGATAAAGGAGCTTCATCACGAGTCAGTTTATAGACCTTGTTAGTCTGTGCAATCTTTGTTTTCATTAAATATAATTAAAATTAAAATTAAAATTCATTAATAATGGGCGGTCGCAAATTGCGACCACCCTTATTAAATATTACTCCCTAGTTTTGAAACAAGAAGAAGTTGTTAGCACCTAAAGTACACACTGCTCTTTCAGAAAGGAAGTTAACCTCCATTGCATCAAGATCAGAGTTGTCAGCACCACCAGCAGAACCTGTAATCCAAGTTTTGTAACGTCTGTCTTCAGTTTCTGAAGCACGGTAACGTACGTGCAAGAATGGACGCTTAGCGTTCTTCCCTAAAATCTGATCGTAAACAGTAGTAGATCCTGCTGGAACTAATAGTCCGTTTACTTTTCCTGAACCTGCTGCAGTTGGTAAACCACCTCTCATAGTAGGATCATTCAAATATTTCCAATCTGATTTATAGAAATCATAACCTCTACGGAATCCTGAGAAACCAAGGTTTAGAGCCATATCACGGTCGTTTTCAAATAAACCAAACGACGCTGCATTTGCAGAAGCTGCACCTGCATAACCATTAATTGTAGCTAACATATCATCAACAGCAAAACCGAAGTCTCTATCAACGAAGATTACATTTTCTTCAATAGATCCTTGCTTGTCTAAACGACCAACGATAGTATCCCATTCAGGAAGAGTCGTTGGAAATCCACCACCCCAAACGTTTCCACGTTGGTTTACTGTGTAGAATACACCTTCAGATCCTTTATTTCCTACATCACCACCTGCCGAGATTGCACCAGAACCTACTTCTGCAG
>Ga0208032_1000122_pt1 | contig 63971 bp, 59 predicted proteins | sample MalvirAntarct_66_FD_184254 | JGI IMG/M metagenome (GOLD analysis project Ga0208032, IMG submission 184254) | Marine viral communities from the Global Malaspina Expedition - Malaspina viral metaG Antarct_66 (SPAdes) (version 2) | ecosystem: Environmental > Aquatic > Marine > Oceanic | place: West... | reverse complement strand
TTAATAGCTGTGGCAAACAAATTATTAAAACAAGCATTTGCTATTGCAAAATCAGGATTACCTTATGATGAAAACTTTGTTTCTAAATTAGCTTAAAAAAGCTTGTTTTTTAACTCAGTTCTTTGTTGGTGTTAGTTTTTTTTATTTTGTAAAGGCCATAAATCATAAATATTAAACCAAAAATAATTCCACGAATACCTCGTCCGCTTTTCATATCATCATCATAAATAATCATAATAATATGAATGATAAACATAAAAAAACCAACAATACTTACAAAAAGTCCGTAAAGCATTTTTTCCCTTTTGTCTTTCTTTTTAAGTTTATTTATTCTCTCTTTTTCTTTGTGTTTAACCTCTTTTTGATTTGCTATATCAATGTGTAATTGATTATAATCTTTACTGAAATCAGAAAATTTTTGTTCAATATTAACATAATTATCATATCCGACGAGATAAAAATAATTTGGATCAGATAGGTATTCAGATAAATCTTTTTCATCTAATAGCTTCATTTCCTTAATAGACGATAATGTCTTTTTAATCTCATTTAGAAATTCGGTTGGTGATGAATAAAAATTAGAAATCTCTATAAAATCTAATTCAATAAAATTATCTGATATTATGTTTTTAATATATTCAGAGAACTGTTCGTGTTTTGTAGTTAAATCAGGATGAAATCTTTTAATATATTCTTTCGATATTTTTGTATTTTTCTCTAAAACTGTTTTATTTATTTTAAAGTTACGTTCACAGTTTTCATTTTGACTTTCAAAGCAATTAAGAAATTGTGACTCGCTTTTTTCGATTGTATTCAAGTCTAACATTAACAACCAAAAAAAGGGTAATTGGTTATTCGCTTCAAGAACCAATTTATTATTCGAATGATGCTTCTGAAGAATTAAGTTTGCTCTATTTCCCATGCGTTTCTCAAATTACCACCAATGTTACGATATGGATTGTTTTAATTATCTATATCGATAGTAAAAACTAAGTTAGGTTTTTAAAATTTAAAAAACTATACGTAGTTCTACGTAATTTTAAGATTATGCTTCTCGATACAATTCGCTTTGCGAACCACTCGAAGTGACGTGGCTTAGTGTATAATTTTGCGGTAGCAATTAATTATAAACGGTGTTGTGCTTCGTTATTTTAATTCTGGTGGATTTCACCATCGATTAGTTTTATTAGCTCTTGGACCTTCTCTCTCGAACTGTGTAAAGTAATATTTTGAAATCCGATTTCCGCTATTTTGGTATTTAAAAGATTTAAGAATACTTTATCCTTTTTTAAAGATTCAAAGTCATTAGGAATGATTTGATTTTTTCCTGATACAGACATCCATGCAACTGTATTAAATAATTTAGTGCAATATTCAATCGTAAAATTTTTGGGCAAAAACATTTCTTTATCTATAGCATACTTTACAGGTTGTTCATAATAGAATAGAATTTCGTTTCTTAACTTGTCATTTGAAATTAAGCCTAGTCCTCTTGATTTTAATGTTTCAAAAGGTCCAGTTGTAATATCAACAGAATTCGTAAATAGAAGAGATCCATAAAGGTAATTTAAGGAATCATTTGTGGGTTTTTCAAGTAGTAATTGCTCTTTAATAATTTCAAGATCTCTTATTGTTTGGTCATGACCACGTAAATTAATGTCTATAAATTTTAAATCATTATTTAAAGCTATTTTAATTTCAGTTAATATTTTGACTTCTTCTTTTTTTGTTTTATTTCCTTCATTCCAATTGTTGATTTGCAAAGCGATTAAAATTCCAATTACCACAAGAATGATTTCTCCAATTGCATAAATTAGATATTGACTGAGTTTATTCTCTTTCAGCATTTTTTGTCTAATTTTTCTAAAGAATTTTATCATTAGTTAGTAGTTTGTCATAATGAAGCACAATGTTACGATATGGATTGTTTCAATTATCTATATCGATAGTTAAACGAAGTTAGGTTTTTAAAATTTAAAAATCAATACGTAGTTCTACGTAATTTTAAGCTTCGGTCACAAAAAAGAGGCTGCCTGAAAAGTTTAAAAACCTGTCATTCTGAATTTATTTCAGAATCTTAATTATTTGACTTTAACTATGTTATAGAATCTGAAACAAGTTCAGATTGACAACATATTGTCTTTTTAGACACACTTTTTTTAGATTCCGCATCAAGTGCGGAATGACAAATATTTTTTTCACTCGAAGTGACATGGTTTAGTGTATAATATTGCGCTAGCAATTAATTATACATGGTGTTGTTGTTAGTTTTTTATTTATAATTAAATTCTAAATCTCTCAAAAATTGTAGATGTAATATCTGCCTATTAATTCCTTTACTTATTATTCTATTCATCCAATCTTTTGGGTTAATGTAAATTGGATTAACAATATTTTCATTGTTTTTATTTTGGTCAAAAATCACTGAGCAAACAATTTTGTTGTCTTTAAAAACGTCTATTTGTTGATTAATTTGGTCTAAAGTTTTTTTTACTTTGGACAATAAGACAAAAATGCAATATTTGTCATTTTCTAATTTCAAAAAAAAGTGGTTTCCTTCTTGTATTTCGAAGTTGTCTTTATTGTAATTATCAATAACCATTTCTAATAAAGTATTTCTCTGATAATCTACAAGTAACATTTTGTGAAGAGTTTCTATCGAAATTCTCTTATCATTAAATCCGTCTACAAAACTTCTCATTACTTTTCAATGTATTTTTTGATTAGTTCAGCGAGCCTATTTTTGTTTTTTATATTGCTGAAAGTACGACTATAGCCTAATACAACGATTCCATCTTCTCGTTTTAAAAAGCCACAATTGTCTTTCCATTCTAGACCTGTAAAGTCCTCATAATCTTTTATGACATCAAAAACACCTTTGCCTTCGCAAATAATTACTTTAGGCTGGATAATATTTATTAAATCTCCAGTCCATTTGTAGGATTGAACCCAATAATTATTAAATCCATTTTGCTCAACAAGATTGAAACATTTTTTTATGTCGAGCTCACTTCTTGTAATAATATAGTGAAAATTTGTTTTAACCGATTTATTATTAAGAAGATCAATAATTTGTTCTTGATTATAACCTGATTCTTTAAATACATCGATTGTTTCTCTTGCCAATGTATAGGTTAAATTTGGTTCTTCAGTATCTAAATATTCTAAATATGACATTTGTGATTCTGGTTTGAAATTTATTGAACCATTATTATTTGGATTACCATTTCCAGGATTGATTCCAATAAACATAATTTCAGGATTCATAATAAATTTACTATCCCAAATATAAAACCCTCCATAAAGATTTTTTGCTTGTTCATTTTGGTCTATATTTTTCTTTTGTGCTTTCAGACCTTTTAGCACATTTTTTTCCCAATCTTTGAACATTTCGTTTTGCATAATCTCTATTTTAAATTTCTACAATTTTACTACAAAAATTTGAATAAAAAAAATATAAACAACTGAAAATCAATAATATAAGTTTTAAAAATCATATAAGGGTTTGAGTACCGATTTTCCGCCTCAATCGATTAATTAGTAATTTTTTAGTCACTATTTTTGATGTTTATTAGTTTTTTCAGCTTGTGCACAATGTTACAATATAGAATGTTTCAATACTGAAACAAATTCAACATAAATTATCTATATCGATAGTTAAATGAAGTTAGGTTTTTAAAATTTAAAAATCAATACGTAGTTCTACGTAATTTTAAGCTTCGGTCACAAAAAAGAGGCTGGCTGAAAAGTTTAAAAACCTGTCATTCTGAATTTATTTCAGAATCTTAATTATTTGACTTTAACTATGTTATAGAATCTGAAACAAGTTCAGATTGACAACATATTGTCTTTTTAGACACACTTTTTTTAGATTCCGCATCAAGTGCGGAATGACAAATATTTTTTTCACTCGAAGTAACAATAATTTAGTTATTATGTTCAGTTAACACCCATTCGCCTTTTGCAATTAAAGGTTCAGCTTGTTTGTACTTAACGGTTTTATTTTCGCCACTCATTACGTGTTTTATAGTCACTCTGTCGTTACGTCCAATTTTAGGTTGGTCGCGTACAATAGTTTCTACCACTTCCTGACGTTGTGTGTTACCTGCAGTTCTGTTTTGCGCTGCACGCTCATCCATATTTGGAATCTCGTCTTTTTGTGTTTTTAATGAATCGTCTTTTCGTGGCTGACGTGCTTCTTGTATAGCATTTGTTGTTTCGTTTGGTAACTCACCTTTAAATAAAAACGAAATCACATCTTTATTTACTTGGTCTATCATTACCTTAAACAATTCAAACGCTTCAAACTTATAAATTAATAATGGGTCTTTTTGCTCGTGTACAGCTAATTGAACCGATTGTTTTAACTCGTCCATTTTACGTAAATGCGTTTTCCAAGCATCGTCAACAATGGCTAGTGTAATGTTCTTTTCAAAATCTGCAATAAGCTGTTTACCTTTGGTATTGTAAGCTTTTTCTAAATCTGTAACAACCTGTAAGTTTTTTACACCATCTGTAAAAGGCACAACAATACGCTTAAATTTATCACGCTGATTTTCGTACACATTTTTAATTACAGGGAATGCTAAATCTGCATTACGTTGCATTTTTTCTTTGTAATGTGTAAAGGCAGCTTTATATATTTTTCCTGCAATATCTTGCTCTGATAACTTATTGAATTCGGCTTCTGTTATTGGCGAACTCATTGCGAAATAACGAATTAACTCAAACTCAAAGTTTTTAAAGTCGTTAGCTGCTTTGTTGGTAAGTGCAATGTTTTCAGACGTATCATAAATCATATTTGCTAAATCGACACGTAAACGTTCACCATGTAAAGCATGACGACGACGTTTGTAAACTACCTCACGTTGCGCGTTCATCACATCATCATACTCTAATAATCGCTTACGAACACCAAAATTGTTTTCTTCAACTTTTTTCTGTGCACGCTCAATAGATTTTGATATCATTGAATGCTGAATAACTTCACCTTCAGCTAATCCCATTCTGTCCATCATTTTGGCAATACGCTCACTACCAAATAAACGCATAAGGTTATCTTCCAAAGACACATAAAATTGTGAGCTTCCTGGATCTCCTTGACGACCAGCACGACCACGTAACTGTCTGTCAACACGACGCGAATCGTGACGCTCTGTACCTACAATTGCTAAACCACCAGCTGCTTTTACAGCTTCAGATAATTTAATGTCTGTACCACGTCCAGCCATATTGGTTGCAATAGTTACTTGTCCTGGTTGTCCAGCTTCAGCAACAATGTCTGCTTCTTTTTTATGAAGCTTCGCATTTAATACGTTATGAGGAATTTTACGAATGGTTAACATTTTTCCTAGTAACTCACTAATTTCAACCGAAGTTGTACCAATAAGTACTGGTCTGCCTTCTTGCGATAGTTTTGTTACTTCATCAATTACAGCATTGTATTTTTCGCGTTTTGTTTTGTAAACTAAATCTTCTCTATCATCACGAGCAATTGGTCTGTTTGTAGGGATTTCAACAACATCTAGTTTGTATATTTCCCAGAACTCACCAGCTTCAGTAACAGCAGTACCTGTCATACCTGACAGTTTGCGATACATTCTAAAATAATTTTGAAGTGTTACTGTTGCAAAGGTTTGCGTAACAGCTTCAATTTTTACGTTTTCTTTAGCCTCAATAGCTTGGTGTAATCCGTCACTATAACGACGACCATCCATAATACGACCAGTTTGCTCATCAACAATCATTACTTTGTTATCTATAACAACATACTGAATGTCTTTTTCGAACAATGCATAAGCCTTAAGCAATTGGTTTAGTGTATGAATACGTTCAGATTTTACACCAAAATCTCTGAATAAATCTTCTTTAGCATCAGCTTCAGCTTCTTTAGAAAGATTTTGAGCTTCAATTTTTGCAATTTCAGTACCAATTTCTGGCATTACAAAGAAGTTTGGGTCTTCTTTTCCTGAAAGATATTCAACACCTTTATCAGATAATTCTACCTGATTATTTTTTTCATCAATTACATAGTACAACTCTTCATCTACCTTAGGCATTTCACGATTGTTGTCTTGCATGTAAAAGTTTTCAGTTTTTTGAAGTAGTTGTTTTATTCCTTCTTCACTTAAAAACTTAATTAAAGCTTTGTTTTTTGGGATACCTCTGTAAGCTCGTAATAATTTAAAGCCACCTTCTTTAGTATCACCTTCAGCAATTAATTTTTTAGCTTCAGCTAAAACACCTGTTAAATATTTACGTTGTACTTCGACAATAGAATCTACTTTTGGTTTTAACTCTGTAAACTCGTGTCTGTCTCCTTGAGGAACTGGACCTGAAATAATTAATGGTGTACGAGCATCATCGACTAATACAGAATCGACCTCATCTACAATAGCGTAGTGATGTGGACGTTGTACTAAATCGTCTGGCGAATGTGCCATATTATCGCGTAGGTAATCAAAACCAAATTCATTATTGGTACCATAAGTAATATCGGCATTATATGCTTTTTTACGAGCATCAGAGTTTGGTTGATGGTAATCAATACAATCTACACTCAACCCATGAAACTCAAAAATTGGAGCCATCCAAGCGCTATCACGTTTTGCAAGGTAATCGTTAACGGTTACTAAGTGAACACCTTTTCCAGCAAGAGCGTTTAGGTACATTGGTAAAGATGCTACAAGGGTTTTACCTTCACCTGTTTGCATTTCGGCAATTTTACCTTGATGAAGTGCAACACCACCAATAAGCTGAACATCGTAATGTATCATGTCCCAAGTGATGGCTTTACCAGCAGCATCCCAAGAGTTTGCCCAAACAGCTTTATCGCCATCTAGTGTTACATAACTTTTAGCTCCAGATATTTCTCTGTCAAAAGTACTAGCAGTTACAGGAATTGAAGTGTTATTTACAAAACGCTTTGCGGTTTCTTTAACTACTGCAAAGGCTTCAGGAAGTATATCGTTAAGAGTATCTTCAGTTGCTTTATAAATATCATCTTTTATTCTGTCTATTTCTTGATAAATATCTTCTCTTTGGTCGATGTCTTCAGTTTCATCGGCTTCTTTTTGAAGTTTCTCTATTTTATCGTTAAAAGGCTGCCTTGCTTCTGCAATTTTAGATTTAAAAAAAGCAGTTTTTGCTCTTAATTCGTCATGAGATAAAGCTTCTAAAGCGCTTTCGAAAGTTTTTATTTGGTTAACAATAGGAGTGATGGCTTTTACGTCTTGTTTAGATTTGTCGCCAACAAATACCTTTAATACTGAATTTAATAAACTCATTGGGTTTATATGTTTAAGTTTTTAAGTTGCTTTACAGTCAACTTTATTTTAGTGAACGTGTTTGTTTCGCTTTTTAAGGCTAACAAAGATACGGTTTGTGTTATGTTTTTTAAAAAATAGCGCACAAAAAAAGTCTCTATATGAGACTTTTTTAACTATTTTTTTTGATTTATTTAATATTCGTCCTCATTCCAGAGGTAATCTTCGTCTGTTGGATAATCTGACCAAATTTCTTCAATTGAATCGTAAGAATCACCTTCGTCTTCAATAGCTTGTAAGTTTTCAACAACTTCTAAAGGTGCTCCTGTTCGGATAGCGTAATCAATTAATTCGTCTTTAGTTGCTGGCCAAGGCGCATCACTTAAATAAGATGCTAATTCTAGAGTCCAATACATTTGTTATTCGTTTTAAATTTCTGCAAAAATAAATTTTTAGTTCAAAAAGTCAAGAAAAAAATGAATTATTTTCATTAATAAAAAGAGCGTACAATTTTTACGTATTTTCTTGGCTTACAACAATAAAGCAAAAAAATGGTAAATGCCAAGTTTTTATTAGGATTCTTTTTTAGGTATCCATTTAATTTCTTCGGCTTGTAAGTCATTAGACAACTTCCGTGCCAACACAAATAGATAGTCAGAAAGTCGGTTAAGATACTTTAATGTTTCAGGCTGAAAAGGTTCTAAATCATTAAGTGCTGAGGCCAAACGTTCTGCTCTACGGCAAACACAACGTGCAATATGACAGAATGACACAGTTTGATGTCCTCCTGGTAATACAAAGTGTGTCATAGGAGGAAGAGCCTCATTCATAGCGTCCATTTCTTGTTCTAAAAGTGTGATGTCTGCTTCAGAAATTTTTGGAATATTTAATCGGTCTTTGCCACTTTTTAAAACTGCTTTTTCTGGATCGGTTGCTAAAATAGCTCCTACAGTAAATAACCTATCTTGAACCTGCATTAATATATTTTTATAATGCTGATTAATGTTTTGATCGCGAATTAATCCAATGTGTGAGTTAAGTTCATCAACAGTACCATAACTTTCTATGCGAATATGGTGTTTAGGAACTCGAGTGCCTCCAAATAATGCTGTGGTGCCTTTGTCACCTGTTTTGGTGTAGATTTTCATATCTCAAAGGTAAAATATAAAAGCTGAAAAGTGATATTTTTATTTTCTAAATTTTCGTTTTCTGAAGATGGAGTCTTGATTTTTTATTGCCCTTTTTCGACCCCAATTATTACCTATAACTCTTATTAGTATATAAAATCCTAATAAAATTAAAATGGTAGTCATCTCTTAATTTCTTACATCACTTTCTATTAAGCCATCACGTAAACGAATAACACGCTTTGCTCGAGCTGCAACATCTTCTTCGTGAGTAACTACAATAACTGTGTTACCAGCTACGTGGATATCATCAAATAATTGAAGAATCTCTAATGAGGTTTTTGAATCTAGATTTCCTGTTGGCTCATCAGCAAGTATAATAGATGGTTTGTTAACTAGAGCTCTACCTACAGCAACACGTTGACGTTGTCCTCCAGATAATTCGTTAGGTCTGTGATCCATTCTGTCTGCTAATCCAACATCTGTTAATACTTCTTCAGCACGTGCTACGCGTTCTTTTTTTGAAGCTCCAGCATAAATCATAGGTAATGCAACATTATCTAATGCAGTTGTACGAGGTAATAAGTTAAACGTTTGAAATACAAAACCAATTTCTTTGTTTCTAATTTCTGCTAATTGGTCATCACTTAATTGACTTACGTCTTGATCGTTTAAAATATAAGTTCCTGCTGTTGGTGTATCTAAACAACCCAATAGATTCATTAAAGTAGATTTTCCTGAACCTGATGGTCCCATAATAGCTACATAATCTCCGCGTTCGATGTCTAAGTCAATGCCTTTTAAAACATAAACGGTTTCTGAGCCTAATTGAAAATTTCTAATAATGTTTCTAATATGGATAACGTTACTCATGTTCTTCTTTTTTGAAAATAAAAGCTCCTGCAAGATACAGGATTTACGAATAATATGACGCCAAAGTTAGCAAGTTGTTACAATCTAATTGTAAAATGTTCTTTAACTTGTTCTTTTCTAAAAAAAACAAATCCCCAAAAAAAGGTATCTATAGTCACTGTAACTTTATGATGTTGCTTAATTTCTTCCCAAGCTTGCGTCATTTCTTTAGACCAATGTATGTCATCGAATATAAATACCGAATCGTTTTGGGCTGTATCAACTAACATATTAAAGTAGTTGAGTGTGGCTTTTTTATTATGATGACCATCAAAAAAAATTAAATCCCATTCTGGCTGATTTAAAGTAGGAATTACATCATTAAATGCTCCTGTTTTTAATTGCACATTATCAATTTTAAAATTTGATAATTGTTGTGATGCAAATTCTGAAATATTTTTGCAACCCTCAATACTTGTAATATTTGATTTAGAGTTTCCTAAAGCCATAGCTTGAGTTGCAATGCCTAAAGATGTACCTAGCTCTAAAACAGAATTAGGCTTGAAATAAGTAGTTAATCTGTAGAGTAATTTAGCTCTTTTTATGGTTGAACCAGAATGTTTTGCTATTCTATTAACTGATCGTGAATTGCTTTTAAAAATTTTTGAGCCAGCTCCAAAATCTGTGATTTCGAGTTTACTTTTGTTATTTAATAATGAGTTTTTGTATGATTTTAATTTAGTATAATCTTCATAATTGGTATTGTCGTAAAAACATTTTGTAACCAGATTGTAAACAAAAGGAGAATGAACACCATGTTGATTGGTAGATTTTAGTAAGAATTTTATGTATGCTAAAACCTTAAACATAATTATGATTCAAATTTTTCGGATAGCTCAAACCAGCGTGCCTCTTTTTCTTCTATAGTATTTATTATTATCTGTAATTCTTGTGATAGCTTGTTTATTTGTTCTTGTGTTAAAGAAGTATCATTAAACTTTGCTTCTAAAGCTTTTTTATCTAGTTCTAAAGATCTGATTTTACTCTCTAAAGATTTGTATTCTTTTTGTTCATTATATGATAGCTTATTAGCATCATTTTGTTTTTGATTAGAAGCGTTTTCTGCATTAGAAACCGATTCTTCAATGATAGCAGGAGCAGAGGCTTCATACTCACGATAATCTGAATAATTACCAGGAAAATCTTCAACCTCGCCTTCGCCTTTAAACACAAATAAATGATCAACAATTTTATCCATAAAATACCTATCATGAGAAACAACAAGTAAGCATCCAGGAAAATCTAATAAAAACTCTTCTAATACATTTAAGGTTACAATGTCTAAATCGTTGGTTGGCTCATCGAGAATTAAAAAGTTAGGATTCTGAATTAATACTGTACATAAGTACAATCGTTTTTGTTCGCCACCACTTAATTTCTCAACATAATCATACTGCTTTTTTCTGTCAAACATAAAACGCTCTAAAAGTTGCCCTGCACTAATTTGACGACCTTTAGTTAGTGGAATATATTCTCCGAATTCTTTAATAACTTCAATAACTTTTTGTCCAGCTTTAACTTCAATTCCGTTTTGAGTGTAATAGCCAAACTTTACAGTGTCGCCAATTACTATTTTTCCAGCATCTGGCGCAATGGTATGTGTTAGCATATTTAAAAAAGTAGATTTTCCAGTTCCATTTTTTCCTATAATACCAATACGCTCGCCTTTTTTAAAGACGTACTCAAAACCTTTAAGGATTGTTTTGTCTTTGAAGGATTTGGATACATTATGAAACTCTACAATTTTACTTCCCAATCGCTCCATATTAAGTTCTAACTGAACAGTGTGATCTTTACGACGTTGGCTAGCTTTAGCTTTTATATCGTGAAAATCGTCTATACGCGATTTAGATTTTGTAGTACGAGCTTTAGGCTGACGACGCATCCAATCTAGTTCTTTTTTGAAAAGCTGTTTAGCTTTACCAACTTCGACATTTTCATTATTTATACGAGCTTCTTTTTGCTCTAAATAGTAAGAGTAATTTCCTTTGTATGTGTATAGTTTTCCGTGGTCTAATTCGATAATTTCATTACATACTCGCTCTAGAAAATACCTGTCGTGAGTTACCATAAACAAGGTAATTTGTGCTTTTGCAAAATATTGCTCTAACCATTCAATCATTTCTAAATCTAAATGATTTGTAGGCTCATCCAAGATTAACAAATCGGGATTATTTATAAGCGCTTTTGCTAACGATAGACGTTTTTTTTGTCCACCAGAAAGTGTTTTTATTTTTTGATCAAGTTGATCTAACTTTAGTTGAAACAAAATTTGTTTTACTTGTAACTCAAATTCCCAAGCATTTTGAGCATCCATTTTTTCAAATGCCTTTTGGTAAGCATCTTCATCTTCAGGATGTAATAAGGCATGTTCGTAATCTGCAATTATTTTCAGTATTGGTAAATCTGAATTGAATATAGTTTCTTCAATAGTTAAATTATCATCAAAAACTGGTGACTGAGATAAGAAAGATAGCCTTAAACCATTTCTAATAATAACTTGTCCATCATCAGGTGAATCATCTCCAGATAAAATATTTAAAATAGAAGTTTTACCACTTCCATTTTTAGCAATAAATGCAATTTTCTGATCTTTATGTATACTAAATGATAGGTCGCTAAATAATTCTAGCTCACCATACGATTTTGATATTTGTTCTACTGTTAAATAATTCAAAGCAATATTTTTTGCAAATAACGTACATTAAACCAAAAAAAAGCATATTAGTTTTGATATTCATAGTGATAAGCTATATTTGTGATACAACAAGTTTTTGCAATATGAATAGAGTTTTATTGGTTATTGGATTAGTATTTAGCGTATTATTAACTTCGTGTATACCACATAAAGATACGTTGTATCTACAAAACAAAAACGCAGCAACAGATTCTTTGCAAATTATGGTTGAGCAACAAAAGCCATATCGCGTTCAGATTAATGATATTTTAAGTATTCGAGTAAAAGCATTAGATCAAGATAATGTAAGTATTTTAAACCCTATTGGAGATGGAGGAAGCTTAAATGCAGGTGCTGAAGCAAAATCATATTTTGATGGTTTTACTGTTGATATGCATGGTAATATTAGAGTGCCAACATTAGGAAATATAAATGTTCTAGGTTTTACTACAGCTGAAATAGAGCAGGCTATTGAAAAAAAATTGCTTGAAGAGCAATTTAAAGAAGCTGCTAATATTTTTGTTACAGTAAAATTATCAGGCTTAAGATTTACTGCAAATGGAGAAGTTGGTAAGCCAGGTACAATAATTATGTTTCAAGAACGCGCAAATATTTTTGAAGCTATAGCAAATGCAGGAGAGATTCCAGTTACAGGTAATAAAAAAGATGTATTAATTATAAGGCAATATCCACAAGGTCAGATTATTCATCATTTAGATTTAACAGATATTAATGTAATGAAATCACCATATTATTACATTCAGCCGAATGATATAATATATGTAAAGCCATTAAAACAAAAATCTTGGGGAACTGGAGCAACTGGTACTCAGACTTTGGCTACTATAGTTTCTGTTTTGTCATTAATTACGACATCAATATTTTTAGCAAGAAATTTATAATGCTTTTAAACCATGAATGAAGAAATAGATTTTAATGAATTACAATCTAGTTTTGATATAAAAGCATTTATATTCAAAGTAATAAGTTATTGGAAAGTATTTGTTTTAACCATAGCAATTGGTTTAAGTATTGCTTACTACAAAAACGTAAGGAAAGAGAATATTTACAAGCTAAACTCATTAATTTCTGTTGAGAATGAGCAAAATCCTTTTTTTACATCAAATACTAGTATTTCGTTTAATTGGGGAGGAGTAACTAATAAAGTTCAAACTGTTATGACAACTTTAAAGACAAGAAGTCATAATGAGAAAGTACTAGATTCGCTTCAATACTATATTCAATATTTAGAGCAAGGTAAATACAGAAAAAATGATATTTATAAAAATGCTCCTTTTATAATCGATATAGATAAATCTCAAGGGCAATTATTAGGGCAGCCAATTGGGATTAGATTTTTAAACGATAATGAATTCGAGATTTTTACTGCTTATGAATCTAATATATCTCAAGCTCAAATCTATAGTACTAAAGAAAAAATAGCTATCAACATTCCATCAGGTGAATTTACTAAGAAGTTTAGGTTTGGAGAGCGAATAAATCTCCCTTTTTTAAATGGTACAATTAACAGGAGAGAATTATTAAAACCAGTTAAAGGTGCTGAATTTTATATCCAATTTTTAAATTTTGATGGTGTAGTTAACCAATATAAAAATTTAATTGCCGTTGAACCTTATTCTAAAGGATCGTCTGTTTTAACATTGTCTTTAACTGGGTCTAATAAATCAAAAATTGTAGATTTTTTAAATGCTACAACAGAGATTTTAAGTCAAACTGAGCTAGAAAGAAAAAATTTATATGCTACAAAAACCATAAAGTTTATTGATAGTAGTTTAGCAGCTGTTTCAGGAAAGCTAAAAGATGTTGAAGACGAAATGAACACTTTTAGAAAAGAAAATAAGCTTTTTAATATTGATGCAGAAGGAAGTAAGATTTCAGATGAGTTAAAAGAGTATGATTTTAAAAAGCGTGAAATTAATACTACAATAGAATATTTAAACTCTCTAGAGAAATATTTATTGACTAAAACCGATTACACCAATATTGCTGCGCCAACAACTGCAGGTATTAATGAAACTAATATTGTTGCAAGTGTTAGAAAGATAATAGATTTATCAACCGAAAGGCAAAAACTTCAATATACCACAAAGGAAAGTTCAGATTTATTTAAAGATATCGATAGGCGAATTAATGCAGAGAAGAATGTGCTTTTAGAAACTATCAATTCTACAGTTAGAACTTTAAGAATACAACTAAACACTGTAAATAATACAATTGCTAATTTAGAGTATAAGTTGAGTGAATTACCTCAAGATCAACAAAAATTTCTCAAAATTCAGAGAAAGTTTAACTTAAGTGATCAAGCATATAATATTTTTCAAGCTAAAAGAGGTGAGGCAGCAGTTGTAAAAGCAGCTAATGTTTCAGATATAAATGTTATTGACGAAGCTAAAGATATTGGTGGAGGCTTAATTGGTCCTGACACAAAGATGAATTATATCATTGCCATATTTGTTGGAATATTAATTCCGCTAGCTTTTATAGTACTAATTACATTTTTAGATAATAATATTCATACTGTAGCTGATATTGAGAAATTATCTAAAATTCCTGTATTGGGTATTATAGGTAAATATAAAAACACAGGTAATCTAGCAGTAATAAATAATCCTAAATCTGCTATATCTGAAGCGTTTAGGGTTGTTCGATCGAGCTTACAGTTTATGTATAAAAGTCAAAATATTGAAGGTACTAAAACCGTTTTAGTTACTTCATCTATCAGTGGAGAAGGAAAAACATTTTGCTCAATAAATATTGCTTCAGTTTTTGCTTTAACAGATAAGAAAACTGTATTAGTAGGTTTAGATTTAAGAAAACCAAAAATATTCGACGACTTCTTTGTAAATAATGAAATTGGAGTGGTCAATTATTTAATTGGAGACAAAACACTTAATGAGATAACACAAACAACTCAGGTTAAAAATCTAGATGTAATCACATCTGGACCAATTCCTCCAAATCCATCAGAATTGTTAATGAGCGATCGTATGGATGTTTTTATAAATGAGTTAAAAAAGACTTATGATATAATAGTTCTAGATTCACCTCCATTAGGTTTGGTAACAGATGCTGTTGAATTAGTAGAGTATGCAGATGCTACTGTGTATATGGTTAGACAGAATTACACCAAAAAAGAAATGCTTTCCTTAATTAATGATAAGTACAAAAGAGGAGAAGTAAAAAACATTAGTTTCTTATTTAATTACTATTCACATAAAAAGAATCAAAGTTATGGTTACGGCTACGGCTACGGTTATGGCTATGGATATCATGAAGACGACTCAAAACAGTCGTTATTAAATAAAATGAAATCATTTTTTAAGTTGAATAAAAAATAGATGCTTTTTGATTACAGAAACAGATAAAAAAATTAAGCGAATATTCGATTTAATTTTAGCAATATTACTTATTCCTATAATAATTATCCCTCTGTTTATATTTGTTATTATTGCTTCAGTTGACACTAAAGAGTATGGAATTTTTTCTCAGTACAGAGTTGGTCAATATGGAAAATTGTTCAATATTTTTAAAATACGAACATTAAAAAATGAACCACACAGATTAGGTTCTTTAGATAAAAGTGCTACTTCATTTGGTAAATTTTTAAGACGATATAAACTTGATGAGCTTCCACAATTATTTAATGTGATAAAGGGAGATATGAGCTTTGTTGGTCCGCGACCAGATATTGAAGGTTTCGCAGATGTTTTAGAAGGTGAAGACAGAATAATTTTAGAAATAAAGCCAGGTGTAACAGGTCCAGCAACTATTAAGTATAAAAACGAAGAAGTGCTTTTGTCTCAACAAGTTGACCCTGAAAATTACAATAGAACGATTATTTGGAAAGATAAAGTAGAAATAAATAAAATGTACATTAAAAATTGGAGTTTTTATTTAGATTTGAAGTATATAATTCAATCAATTACAAATTAAATAATGAGTTTTACAAACAAAATTACTGTTATTGGACTTGGCTATGTTGGACTTCCGTTAGCAGTTGAATTTTCAAAAAAATATCATGTAACAGGTTTCGATATCAATCAAAAACGTATTGATGAACTTAAACAAGGAATAGATAGAACATTAGAAGTAGATAATTCTGATTTAAAAGCTGTATTAACATCAAACCATAATTCTAAAAAGGGATTACTAGTATCAAACAATCCTAAAGATTTAGAGTCTTCTAACATTTATATTATTACAGTACCTACACCTACAGATGCTTTAAATAAACCAGTTTTTACACCTTTAGTTAAAGCAAGTGAAACGGTTGGTAAAGTATTAAAAAAAGGAGATATTGTTATCTACGAATCTACAGTGTATCCTGGTGTTACTGAAGATGTTTGTGTACCTATTTTAGAAGAGGTGTCAAATTTAAAATTTAATAAAGACTTTTTTGCTGGATATTCACCAGAACGTATAAATCCAGGAGATAAAAAACATACAGTAACCAAAATTTTAAAAGTTACTTCTGGTTCAACACCAGAAATTGCCGAACAAGTAGATCAATTATACAAATCTATAATAACAGCAGGAACTCATAAAGCTCCTTCAATAAAAGTGGCAGAAGCAGCAAAGGTCATTGAAAACTCACAAAGAGACATTAATATAGCTTTTGTTAACGAGTTGTCTAAAATTTTCCGTTTGCTAGATATAGATACGAAAGCCGTTTTAGAAGCAGCTGGAACAAAATGGAATTTTATTAACTTTTCCCCAGGTTTAGTTGGAGGTCACTGTATTGGTGTAGATCCTTACTATTTAGCTCAAAAAGCAATTGAAACAGGTTATAATCCTGAAATTATTTTAGCTGGAAGAAAAATGAACGATAGCATGGGTGGATATGTTGCTCAAGAAACGGTTAAAATGATGATTAAAAAAGGAGCAACTATAAAAAACTCAAATGCTTTAGTTTTAGGAATTACATTTAAAGAAAACTGTCCAGATATAAGAAACTCAAGAGTTATAGATATTATTAAAGAATTTAAAACTTATGACGTAAATGTAGATGTTTTTGATCCTTGGGCTTCTGCTGAAGAAGTTAAACATGAGTATGGTTTAGATCTAATTACTACCTCAGAAGAATTAAAAAAAGATTACAATGCCATAGTATTAGCAGTATCTCACAATGAGTTTTTAGAATTAGATATAACTAAATTAAAGTCTAATATAGGAGTTGTTTTTGATGTAAAATCATTACTTCCAAGTAATCAATCTGACGCAAGATTATAATGTACACAAACAATTATCATAATACAGATTTATCAAAATTAAAATTTCTAGTAACTGGAGGAGGAGGTTTTATTGGCTCTAATATAGTTGAATATTTATTAAAGAATAATGCCAAACTAGTAAGAGTACTGGACAATTTTTCTAATGGATACAGAGAAAATTTAGCAGAGTTTAAATCCAATCCATCTTTTGAACTTATAGAAGGAGATATTCGTGATTTGCAAACCTGTAAAGATGCAATGATAGATATAGACTATGTTACGCATCAAGCTGCTTTAGGTTCTGTGCCAAGGTCTATAAATGATCCAGCAACAACTAATGATGTTAATATTTCTGGGTTTTTAAACATGATGATTGCCTTAAAAGAAAGCACTTCAGTTAAGCGTATGATTTATGCCGCTTCAAGTTCTACTTATGGCGATAGCAAAGCACTTCCTAAAGTTGAAGATAATATAGGTAAACCATTATCTCCATATGCAGTAACTAAATATGTAAATGAGTTGTATGCAGATGTATTTGGAAAAACCTATAATACTGACGTTATAGGCTTACGTTACTTTAATGTATTTGGACCGAAACAAAGCCCAAATGGAGCTTACGCTGCTGTAATTCCATTATTTATGCAAGCTCTAAAAGATAATAATGCACCAAAAATAAATGGTGATGGCGAGCAAACACGTGATTTTACTTTTGTTGATAATGCAGTACAAGCAAATATTAGAGGTTTTTTTGCACCAAAAACTGCTAGCAATCAAGTTTTTAATGTAGCCTGTGGTGAGCGTATTAGTGTAAATTATTTATGGGACTCATTAAAAAATGCAGCAAACTCTAATTTAGAAGCAGAATATGGTCCTGAACGTCAAGGAGATGTGAGAGATTCATTGGCTGATATTTCTAAAGCAGAAAAATTAATGAGCTATAAACCGCAATTCACAGTTCGTGAAGGGTTAAAAATCACTTGGGATTATTTTGTAAAGCATACTTAATACCTTATCTTCAATAAATAAAGTTTCTTATTTATTATATTAGCTTTATCAATTTAAAATTATGAAACTTTGAGTCCCACAAAGGAAAATCAGTGGTTATATACTATATCTTCAAAAAAAAAATTAATAGATCTTAATTTTAATGAAATTTGGCGATATAGAGATTTGCTATTTCTATTTGTAAAAAGAGATATAGTTACTGTTTACAAGCAAACCATTTTAGGTCCTTTATGGTATATAATTCAGCCTTTATTTACATCAGTAATATTTACTTTGATATTTAATAATTTAGCCAATATACCTACAGGAAATGGTGTGCCAGCGTTTTTATTTAATTTAGCAGGAATCACCTCATGGAATTATTTTAAAGAGTGTTTAACTGGGACTTCCAATACATTTACTAGTAACCAGAATATTTTTGGAAAAGTCTATTTTCCTCGTGTTATAATGCCAATGTCGCTTGTAGTTTCGAATTTATTAAAGTTGGGAATTCAACTATTAGTATTTATAGCATTTTATATTTACTATGTTTTTTTTACACTTGAAGCTTCACAAGTATCACCTCAAAAAGCCATTGTTTTTTTACCTTTTCTTATTGTTTTAATGGGAATTTTAGGATTGGGACTCGGAATGATAATCTCATCAATGACCACAAAGTATAGAGATTTAACCTTTTTAGTCACATTTGGTGTACAATTACTTATGTATGGTTCGGCAGTGATGTATCCAATAAGCTATTTTAAAGAAAAGCTGCCAGAATATGCTTGGTTAGTAGAATACAACCCAATAGCTGTTATTGTTGAGGCATTTAGAAACATGATGCTTAATACAGGCAGCGTGCAAATTAGCGATATGATTTATGTTACAGTAATAAGTGTTATTGTATTTATTCTTGGTTTAATTGTGTTCAATAGAACAGAAAAAAGTTTTATAGATACTGTTTAATATGGACGATATAATTCTTAAAGCAACAAATATTTCAAAACAATATCGTTTAGGCTTAATCGGTACAGGAACACTAGGTAATGATCTTAAAAGATGGTGGAGTAAAGTAAGAGGTAAAGAAGACCCTTTTTTAAAAATTGGAGACACAAATGATAGAAGTACTAAAGGTGAGTCAGAGTATGTTTGGGCGTTAAAAGACATTAATTTTGAAGTAAAAAGAGGAGAGGTTTTAGGTATTATTGGTAAAAATGGAGCTGGAAAATCTACATTACTAAAAATACTCTCAAGAGTAACAAGTCCTACCACTGGTGAAATAAAAACTAAAGGACGTATAGCGTCATTGTTAGAAGTTGGCACAGGGTTTCATCCAGAGTTAACAGGTAAAGAAAATATATATTTAAACGGAGCTATTTTAGGAATGACCAAATCTGAGATTAGTTCTAAAATAGATGAAATAGTTGAGTTCTCAGGTTGTGAGCGTTACATAGATACACCTGTTAAACGTTATTCTTCTGGAATGCGAGTACGTTTAGCTTTTGCAGTAGCAGCACATTTAGAGCCAGATATTTTAATTGTTGATGAGGTTTTGGCTGTAGGAGATGCAGAGTTTCAAAAAAAGGCTATTGGTAAAATGCAAGATATTTCTAAAGGCGACGGACGTACAGTGTTGTTTGTAAGTCATAATATGGCTGCAGTTAAAAGTTTGTGTACACGAGTAATGCTTTTAGATAATGGTACTGTGGATGCTGTTGGTTATACTGAAGATATGATTTCATATTATCTTAAAAAGTTTAGAAATGAAGAAGTATCAAAAGAATTGTCTACAAGAACAGATAGAGAAGGAAATGGAAAACTAAAATTTGAAAGCTATTGGTTTGAAAATGCAAATGAAGAAAAAGTTCAATTAATTCAGTCTGGTTCTTCTTATAAAATGGTTGTAGAGTTAAAAAATAATTCTGATGTAAACTTACATTCTATTAGAGTTTCAGTTGGTATTGATGATGATCATGCCAGACGCATAACTATCTTTAGTAACGATTTAACAAACCAAGAAATAAGTTTTGCGCCTCAAGAAACCAAATTAATTAAAATTTATGTTCCTGTAATTCCTTTTCAAGCTGGTATGTATCACTTTACATTGTTTGCAAGTGAAGATCAAAATATTTCTGATTGGGTTATAAATGCAGGATCTTTTGAAGTAGAAAACGGAGACTTTTTTAATACAGGGCGTATAATACAAAATAACCAAGGCCATATCTTAATTAAACATGAATTTCATTAAAAAAAGCATTAATAACATTTTAAAACAAATTGGATTTAAGATAATTAAGAACAATCCTAAAGGCTTAATATATACTAAAGCTAGTACTATTTTAGAAATTGATTATGGACACCTTTTAAGCAAAAATAAGCAAGAGGCTATTGATGCAAATAATAATCCAATTCCATGGTTCACTTACCCTTCAATTGATTATTTACGACAGTTAGACTTATCTAATAAGATCATGTTAGAATGGGGTTCAGGTAATTCATCATTGTTTTTTGCTCAAAGAGTAAAAGAATTATATTCAATAGACCACAATATGGAATGGTATGAAAAAGTTAAACAGTTTAAAATTAAAAACCAAACATTAGTTTTTGCTGACACTGATTATGAACTTAAACCTAAAGAGTTTAATGTGAAATTTGATATAATATTGATTGATGGAGTTAAAAGAGAGGCTTGCTCAAAGGAGGCTACTAAAATGCTAAATAATGGAGGTTTAATTATTTTAGATAATAGTGATCGACACCCAGAAATAGCTAACACATTTAGAGATCTAGGATTTATAGAAGTAGACTTTCATGGCTTAGGTCCAATTAACGATTATACTTGGACGACAAGTATTTTTATGCATCGTGAGTTTAATTTTAATCCAATAACTATTCAGCCAACAATACCAATTGGTGGAGGTTTTTAACGTTGTTTTTAATGAAGATTTTAAAGAAACTTTTAAATGTATTAACACCTAAAAAAGTGAAAAACTATTTTAGACAGCAAACTATTAATCAATATGAAAATAGTTTAGCGTTTTCTAATTTATCATACTCTCAAGAAGGTGAAGATTTAATTTTAAATCGTTTTTTTAGCAATAAAGAAAATGGGTTTTATGTAGATGTTGGGGCACACCATCCTAGACGATTTTCAAATACATATAGTTTTTATAAAAAAGATTGGCGAGGTATTAATATAGATGCTTTGCCAGGAAGTATGGTTGCATTTAATAAAGAAAGACCAAATGATATAAATCTTGAAATAGGCATCTCTAAAAAAGAAAGTGAATTATTGTATTATATGTTTAACGAACCTGCATTAAATACTTTTTCTGAAACTGAAGCCTTAAAAAAGGATGGATTGCAAAACTATAGAATAATAGAAAAGAAGAAGGTTAATACTTATCCATTAAAGCAAGTACTAGATAAACATTTAGGTAAAAATCAAAATATTGATTTTATGACAATTGATGTTGAAGGGTTTGATTTAGAAGTCGTAGAATCTAATGATTGGAAAAAATACAGACCTTCTTTTCTTTTAGTTGAAGATTTAAATAAAAATTCACTTGCCGATTTGCCTTCTAAGAGTGATTTGTATAAATTTTTGATTATTAATGACTATATTTTAGTGGCTAAAACATTTAACACACTTTTCTTTAAAGACAATAAAAAGTAAATGAACCTAGCACCAATAGTTCTTTTTGTTTATAATCGTCCTTGGCATACCGAGCAAACTTTAAATGCGCTAGCGTTAAATAATCTTGCAGATAAAAGTGTGCTTTATATATATTGCGATGGACCGAAAAAAGATGCTTTAGAAGAGAGTTTAAAAAAAATAAATGAAGTTAGACAACTAGTTAAAGCTAAAAAATGGTGTAAAGAGGTTATTGTTATTGAAAATGATATTAATCTTGGTTTAGCTAATTCTGTAATTAAAGGTGTAACTGAAGTTATTGAAAAACATAGTAGTGCTATTGTTTTAGAAGATGATATTATTACAGGAACTTATTTTTTGAAATTTATGAATGAAGGTTTAGCTGCATATAAGAATGACCACAAAGTTTTTGGAGTTTCTGGATTTAAATACCCTTCAACTAAAAAAATCGAAAAATCAACTTATTTTTTACCTATTTCTAGTTCATGGAGTTATGCAACCTGGTCTAATCGTTGGAGTAATGTAAATTTTAAAGGTAATGAGTTGTTAAATGAAATTGAAAATAAAAATTTAAAAAAAAAGATAAATTTCGGAGGTTACCCATTTTATGAAATGTTAATTAATCAAGTTAATGGTAAAGTAGACTCATGGGCAATCAGGTTTTATGCGTCAATGTTTTTAAATAAAAGTATGTTTCTTTTCCCTAATACTTCTTTGGTGAAAAATATAGGTTTTGATGCTTCGGGTGTTCATTGTGGAGAAGAAAATTTTTTTAGCTTGATTAACGTAAGTGATGAAGAAATAAAGGTTGTTAAGCAAGAGGTTGTTTTAAACAATAAGATAGTTAAATTGGTAAAACAAAGTTTTGAATTACAAAATTTATCAAACAATGGCTTAAGCCATAAAAAGTTTAAATTAGTAAAAAAAGTTAAACATATCTTTAGAACGCTTTTTAAGAAATAAAAAGCAATACTTTTATTAATGTTAAAAAGGATAGCAAAGCAAATACTTAATAAAAAAAACAAATCAAATAAGATTGAATCTTTCCAAAGTATGAAGGAATACAAACAGATATTAAATTTAATGTTGCAGAATGGTAGAATCTGGTCAAAACTTATTCCTAAAAATGAAGCCATTAATTCTTTACATGAAGTAGAATTTAAAGTTTTTTCACAATGGGGAGATGATGGTATTATTCAGTATTTAATAAACTATTTAGATATTGAAAACAATACTTTTGTAGAGTTTGGAGTTGAAGATTATTTAGAATCTAATACACGTTTTTTATTAATGAATAATAATTGGTCAGGATTAATAATTGATGGAAATGAAAACCATATCTCTAATATTAAAAAGAATGAATTATTCTGGAAATACGATTTAATAACAAAAGCATCATTTATAACTGCTGAAAATATAAATGAACTAATTGAGAACGAAAATATAAAAGGGCAAATAGGACTTTTACACATAGATATTGATGGTAATGATTATTGGATATGGAAAGCACTAGCAGTGGTTGAGCCAATTATAATGGTGTTGGAATATAATAGTGTATTTGGTTGTGAAAGAGCTATAACTATACCATACGATGCTCATTTTATAAGAACAAAAGCCCATTACAGTAACCTTTATGCTGGAGCATCATTATTATCTCTTTGTGATTTGGCAACTGAAAAAGGATATGTGTTTATTGGATCTAATAGTGCAGGAAATAATGCCTATTTTGTAAAAAAAGAATTCGCTAAAGCTTTAAAACCATTAACAGCTTTTGAGGGATTCGTGAATTCCAAGTTTAGAGAATCAAGAAACAAAACTGGAGGTTTAAATTATTTAAGAGGAGCCCAAAGATTGGCAGAAATAAAAGGTTTACCAGTTTATAATACAAGGACTAAAAAAATAGAAGATTTATAATGGCTGAAATTAAATACCCAGTTTACCAACCACGTTTAAATGGTAATGAAAAAAAGTATGTTAATGAGTGTTTAGATTCTACTTGGATTTCTAGTAAAGGTAAGTTTGTAAACTCTTTTGAAAATAATTTTTCAGAGTATGTCAACTCAAAATACAGTACAGCAGTTTGTAATGGAACGGTAGCATTGCATTTAGCATTAATGGCTTTAGGTATTAGAGAAGGAGATGAGGTAATAGTTCCAACACTAACTTATATAGCGTCTGTTAATGCAATTACATATACAGGTGCTACACCTGTTTTTGTTGATTCATTAGAGTCTACATGGCAAATAGATGTTGAAGATGTAAAAAAGAAAATTACATCCAAAACAAAGGCAATAATGTGTGTACATGTTTATGGTCATCCTTGTGATATGGATGGTTTATTAAAAATAACTAAAGAGCATAATTTATTTTTAGTTGAAGATTGTGCCGAAGCTATAGGTTCTTTATACAAAGGGCAACATGTTGGTACTTTTGGAGATGTTTCAACTTTTAGTTTTTACGGAAATAAAACTATAACCACAGGAGAAGGAGGTATGGTTATTACTAATTCTGAAAAATTACATAATAAGATTGTACATTTAAAAGGTCAAGGTTTAGCTAAAGATAGAGAGTATTGGCATGATGCAATAGGCTATAATTATAGAATGACTAATATTTGTGCAGCTATTGGGTTAGCTCAGTTAGAACAAATAGATGAAATTTTATTAAAAAAACAACAAATTGCAAATTGGTATATGCAAGATTTAAAAGAATCTAGATATAAGTTCCATAACGAGATTGGAGACGTAACACACTCATATTGGATGTGTACAATTCTAATTTCCGAAGACATAGATAGAGAGGCCTTAAAAGCATTTTTAATCACTAAAGGAATAGAAACACGTCCAATGTTTTATCCTATCCATACGATGCCAATTTATGCTCATGTAAATAAAGAGATATACCCTATTTCTGAAAAATTAGCAAGATTAGGAATGAATTTACCTAGCTATCCAGAATTAAATGAAGACGATATAAAATATATTACTAATAGTTTAAAATCTTTTCAAATCTAAACTCGCAATATGCAAAAAGCAGTGTATATATTTGGTTCAGGTGGTCATACAAGATCATTGATTTCATTATTAAAACAATGCAATTTTAAAATTCTAGGTGTTTTTGATAATACGTTTTACACAGAAGAAAAAGAGTTAATTAATAATATAGAGTTAATAGGCAATTTTAAAGATTACAAACTAGATAAAAAGATTATTTTATCTATTGGAGATAATGTAAAGAGACGAGAGCTGTTTAATGTATATTCCGAATCTTTATTTATACCTAATGTTTTTCATCCAACAAGCTTTGTTGAGGATACTGTAGTTTTAGGTAAAGCAAATTTTGTTTTTGCAAGTGTAACGCTAAATTCAAATGTAAAAATAGGAGATAATAATATCATCAATACTGGTGCGATAATAGAGCATGAAGTAGAAATTGGTTCACATAACCATATTTCTGTAGGGTCAATTATTTGTGGCAGATCTAAAATAGGAAGCAACTGTTTTATAGGTGCAGGTTCGGTAATTAATGATAAAGTAGAAGTTTGTGATAATGTTACTATTGGATCAAACTCTACAGTTATTAATTCTATATTAGAACCTGGTACTTACGTTGGTCAACCAATACGAAAAGTGAATTGATGAAAAATATTCTCATTAATATACCAAATTTAAGTAAAGAGCAAGGCGGTGTTTATCAGTATTCATTGGGCTTATTAAAAATACTGGCTAAAAGTAATTCAGAGTTTAGTTTTTTTATTCTATGCCATTCACCTGATAAAGATTTAAAAGAAATAGTTTATACAACGCCTAATTTTGATTTTATAACTACCAAACCTACTAAATATTCAAGTCATTTATTACTTATTTATAAAATATTAAATAGACTTTGCTTTACATTAAAAATAAAAAAAAGATTCATCAAGAAGGATTTATACGACTGTATAATTAAAGAGTATAAAATTGATATTATCCATTCACCCATTCAAACAATAGTTATTAAAGACAATGTGAAAAATATAACAACTCTGCACGATGTACAAGAACTTCATTATCCTCAATTTTTCACATCTACAGAAAGAGCTAATAGAGCCGTAAACTATAAAAAAGCTGTTGATGGTGCTGATGCAGTTATAGTAAGTTACGATCATGTAAAGATAGATATTATTACTTATTTTAATAAACCAGAAAACAAAATACATACAGTGTTATTAGATATGCAAGACTTATGGTATGATAATATAAAGTCGAGAAATAGTAAAGTTCTTAAGAAATTTAATCTTCCAAAAAAATATCTTTTATATCCTGCCTCTACATGGGAACATAAAAATCATTTACGATTGATAGATGCTATAAAACAAACTAATAATTCAGATATTAATCTTATTTGCACAGGTCATCAAACAAATTATTACACTCAAAAAATTATCCCTTTTATAAAAGAATTAGGCTTAGATTATAGAGTAAAATTTATTGGAATTGTAACTGATGAAGAATTATATGAATTATATCATGATTGTGAAGCTGTTATTGTACCAACATTATATGAAGCAGGAAGTTTTCCGCTTATGGAAAGCATATTAATGGGCATTCCAGTAATATGTTCAAATGTTACATCACTACCAGAAACGATTGGAGATGATAGATTTGTTTTTAATCCTTTTGACGTTGATGATATTTCCAATAAAATTAATAAAATATGGAGTGATGAAGAATATATAAAGGAAAACATAAGCCTACTAGAAAAACAAGCTAAGCTATTAAAAAATAATAACGCAGCAGGTAAAATATGTTCTATATATGAAAATTTGTAATGTTAAATTAATTTATAAGTTAGAGTAGAAATGAATAATATGTTAAAAAAAACTATGAGTAATTTATCAATACATCTATGAAAATAAGTGTTTTAACACCAAGTTTTAATTCAGGTAAATACATAAAAAAAAGTATTGAAAGTGTCTTGGAACAATCATATACAAATTGGGAACATATAGTAGTTGATGGGCAATCTTCTGATGAAACAATTGATGTTCTAAAAAGATATTCGCATTTAAAATGGATTAGTGAACCAGATAATGGACAATCTGATGCGATGAATAAAGCCTTTAAAATGTGTACAGGCGACATAATTGTTTACTTAAATGCAGATGATTATTTTTATCCTAATGCATTTCAAATTATGGTAAACTCATTTTATGCAAATCCAGATGCAGATATAGTTGTTGGGAATTTAAATATTGATAATTGTGGGGATTTAGAGCCAAGCAATAATGCAACAATTTCATGGAAAGACTTGTCAATAATTAAAGGTCGTTTCCCTTTAAATCCAGTTAGTTACATATATAAAAAAGAAGTGCAAATAAAAGTTGGAAACTTCCCAATTTATGAACATTATACAATGGATTATTGGTTTTTATTACGTGCTTTTTATTTTTTTAAACCTATAAAAATTGAAGACTATTTAGGATGCTTTGTTTTTGATGGTCAAAATAAAACAAGTGTAATTACTGATGGGTTTTCTATTCAAAAACCAATAGCTTTGAGGTTTGCTTTTTATCATACACCATTAAGGTTTCCGTTTGTGTTTTTTAAATTATTAATACATAATCGAAATTCGAGTCGTTTTTCAAAGTTTGTCAAAAAAGTTATAAATAGGATAAGTATATGAATATTGCTATATTTTCACCAAATCAAAACCCATATTCTGAAACGTTTATTCAAGCGCATAAAAACTATTTAATCGGTAATATATTCTATTATTATGGATACGGTGAATCTATTAAATTAGAATATCATCCACCATTGACGAGCCCTTTTAAATACTTATCGTTAAAACTGTATTCCAAACTTTTAAATAAACCTCAAGGTTTTGTTTTTAAAACACTAGTATTAAAATCTTTAAAAGAGCATGAAATTGATATCATTCTAATCGAATACGGCACTCATGCACATGATTTATTACCATTAATTAAAGTTTTATCAATCCCTGTTGTAGTACATTTTCATGGTTACGATGCCAGTTGCAAGGCTTATGTCGCTAATCAAAGTTATTATGCAGATTTATTTCGCTTAGCATCAAAATTTATAGTAGTGTCAAAAGTAATGGAGAAGACTATGTTGTCAATAGGATGCCCAAAAGATAAATTAGTATATAATGTTTATGGACCTCGACCAGAGTTTAAAGATGTACAACCAACTTTTAGTAAAAAGCAATTTGTAGCTATTGGTCGTTTTACAGATAAAAAAGCACCTTATTATACTATTTTGGCCTTTAAAGATGTTTTAAGTAAACATCCAGATGCACAATTATTAATGGCTGGAGATGGTGTTTTACTTAATTCGTGTAAAAATATTGTTAAGCATTTCGGAATTGAAACCAATGTTCAATTTTTAGGTGTAATTAATACTTCAGAATTTAAGCAATTGTTATCTGAATCTTTGGCATTTGTACAACATTCTATAACTGCTGAAAATGGCGATATGGAAGGTACACCTTTAGCTGTTTTAGAGGCAAGTAGTTCTGGTTTACCTGTGATTTCAACAATTCATTCAGGAATTCCTGATGTTATTTTTCATGAAGACACAGGTTTGCTTTGTAAAGAGCATGATGTGATAATGATGACAAAACATATGCTTTCATTGTTAGATGATGTTTCTTTAGCTCAAAGGTTAGGAACTAATGGAAAAATGACAATTGATGAACACTTTAGTATGTCAAAGCATATCCAAAATATTCAACGTATATTTACTGATATTGCATCATGCTAGTGTTTTTATTGTAATGAGTATTTATTCAAATCCAACAATTTCTATAATCATTCCTACCTATAACAGAGCCGAACTACTGAAAGAAACTCTAGATTCTGTTATGAAGCAAACTTATGAGCATTGGGAATGTATTATTGTTGATGATGGTTCTTCTGATAATACAAAACAAGTTGTAGAAAATTATACTACTAAGGATAGCAGGTTTAAATATCATGAAAGGACTCCAAGCTTAAATAAAGGCGCTAACGCTTGTAGAAATTATGGCTTTAAGCAAAGTAAAGGCAGTTTTATAAAATGGTTTGATAGTGATGACATAATGAAACCAGAGCTATTAAAAAAGCAAATTAACTACCTCTTACAACATACAGATTTAGATTGCTGTATAGCTTATGGCGAAACATTTAAAGAGTCGTTTGAAATTACCAATGTGCAAAGGCCAGTTGTATTAGAATCTAAAAATGCTTTAGCTAACTTCATTTTAAACAAGACTTTTTTCTCTACTTTAGGACCACTTTGGAAAAAAGAATTTTTAATTAATAAAACTCTTTTTGATGAAACACTTCACAAATTACAAGATACAGAGTTTCATTTCAGAATGCTTTTAGAACCAATGAAGTTTAGTTTTATTGATGAATCTTTATTTTATATAAGAGTTGATAATGAGAGAATTTCATCGCAAACTACATTACCTTTATTAGATTCAATTTTCAGATATCATTATTTGGTTTTTAATAGCTTGAATCTTATTCCTGAAGCATCAAAAAAAGAGGTGTCCAACTATATTGTTTCAAAATTATTGCTAATTATTTACAGAATTTTGATGCATGGAGCGTCAATAAAAGAACGATTTTCAATTCATAAAATATACAAGCAAAGTATTCAAAATATTATAGATCATAAATCAATATCTACCTTTGAGAAGTTTAAAATAAGTCTTGGAATTTATAGCGTTATCCTATTCAAAAAGGGATTGTTATTTTTTAAAATAAAAGAGAAATGACACAACCAAAATTCGGCATATTAATAACTACTAAAAATAGGATAGAAGACTTAAAATTTACATTAAGTAAAATAAGTCATTTAATACATCGTCCAGATGTTGAATGTATTATTTGTGACGATGGCTCTAGTGACAATACTTATGATTATATAAAAAACAATCACCCAGAAATTCAGATATTTAAAAACGAAACTTCAATAGGCTTAATTTATAGTAGGAACCGACTTTTAGAAAAAACAAAAGCTGTTTATGCCATATCAATTGATGATGATTTGCATTTTATTACGCAACAACCTCTAGAGATTATTGAAACTGTTTTTAGCCAGAATAATGCATGCGCAGTTATTAGCTTCAGGATTTTTTGGAGTACTTCGAATCCAGAGACCACAGAACATAATCAACAACTAGAGCGAGTTAAGAACTTTGCAGGTGGAGCACATGTTTGGAGAATGAATGATTGGAAACAGTTGCCTGATTATCCAGAATGGTTTATTTTTTATGGTGAAGAAGACTTTGCGAGTTTCAACCTTTTTAAGAACAATAAACAAGTGTTTTACGCTCCAGATATTTTATGTCACCATCGTGTAGATTTAATTGAACGTAAAAACAACAACGATTATATATTACGACAAAGACGCTCTTTAAGAGCAGGATGGTATTTATACTTTTTATTTTACCCTATAAAATTAATACCTCAAAAACTCGTCTATTCTTTATGGATGCAATTGAAGTTGAAAGTGTTTAAAGGTCAGTTTAAAACATTAGTGGCAATTGTTCAAGCTTTAGGAGATTTGGTTTTAAACACACCAAAATTAATAGCAAATAGTAATAGATTATCTTTAAAAGAGTTTAAAGAATTCAGTAAATTGCCAGATGTAAAGCTCTATTGGAAACCAAATAACACAAAACATTAGATATGCCTTTTATTATTGCTGAAATAGCTCAAGCACATGATGGTAGTTTAGGTACTGCTCATGCATATATTGATGCATTGTCTAAAACAGGTGTGCATGCTATAAAGTTTCAAACGCATATTGCAGAAGCAGAAAGCAGTATTCATGAACCTTTTAGAGTTAAATTTTCAAAGCAAGATAAAACACGTTTTGACTACTGGAAGCGTATGGAATTTACCTTAGAGCAGTGGAAAGAATTAAAAGCACATTGCAATGAAGTAGGTTTAGAGTTTATGAGTTCACCTTTTAGTAATGCTGCTGTAGATGTGTTGGAAGAAGTAGGCGTAAATAGATATAAAATAGGCTCTGGTGAAGTCACTAATTTTTTATTATTAGAAAAAATAGCCCAAACTAAAAAACCTGTAATATTATCTTCAGGCATGAGTTCATATGACGAACTAGATAAAGCTGTAGACTTTTTAAAATCAAAGGATGTTGAGTATTCTATTTTGCAATGCACAACCTCTTATCCAACTCAACCAGAACAATACGGACTTAATGTTATTAGTGAATTAAAAAAACGATATAATGTTCCTGTCGGTTTTTCAGACCATTCTGCTAAACTAGAGACTTGTGTTGCTGCAGTTGCTTTAGGAGCAGAAATACTTGAGTTTCATGCAGTGTTTGATAAACAGCAATTTGGACCAGATGTAACATCATCGTTAACTATAGACGATATAAGTGTATTGGTAACTTCTGTAAAAAATATTGAAATAGCATTACAGCATCCAGTTAATAAAAACGATAATTCATCATTTAAAAACTTAAAGTCTATTTTCGAGAAATCGTTAGCAATAAATAAAGATTTAAAAAAAGGACATCAGCTTACTTTTGATGATTTAGAAGCAAAAAAACCAGCTGATAAAGGCATTGCTGCAACTTATTTTAACTCTATTATTGGTAAAACAATTAATAGAGATATGCAGCAATGGGATTTTTTAACACAACAAGATTTAAATGAATAAACGTAAAATTTGTGTGGTTATAACTGCAAGGCCTTCTTACAGTAGAGTAAAAACTGCTTTAAAGGCTATTCAAGCGCATCCAAAACTAGAATTACAACTAGTGGTTGCTGGTTCTGCTTTGTTAGATCGTTATGGTAATGCAGTAAATTATATTGAAGATGATGGTTTTGTGATTAATGAAAAGGTGTTTATTGTGTTAGAAGGCGAGAACAAAACCTCAATGGCTAAAACCACTGGATTGGGAGTTATGGAGCTTTCAAATACCTTTTATAATCTAAAACCAGATGCTGTTGTGGCTATTGCTGATCGTTTTGAAACCATTGCGGTATCTATAGCTGCGTCTTATCAAAATATACCATTAGTGCATATTCAAGGTGGAGAAGTAACAGGTAATATTGATGAGAAAGTACGTCATGCAAATACAAAATTGGCTGATATACATTTGGTTGCTTCAGAAGAAGCAAAAACGCGTGTTTTGAAAATGGGTGAAGATGAAGATTTTGTATTTAATACTGGTTGTCCATCTATTGATATTGCTTATGAAGTGAGTCGTAATCCGAAATTAGATTTCAATCCTATTGATAAATATGGAGGTGTTGGTAAAAAGATAAATTGGCAAGATGGTTATATTGTTGTAATGCAACATCCTGTAACTACTGAATATGACCAAGCACGCGAAAACGTTTATAATACTTTAAAAGTTGTTCACGAATTAGGAATTCCTGCATTTTGGTTTTGGCCTAATGTTGATTCAGGAGCTGATGGAACTTCAAACGGAATACGATCATACCGAGAAGAACATCAACCTGAAAACATTCACTTTTTCAAAAATATGATTCCAGAAGATTTTTTACGTTTGCTTTGTAACAGTAAATGTTTAGTAGGAAATTCTAGTGTTGGTATTAGAGAATGTGCTTTTTTAGGTGTGCCTGTAGTAAATATAGGTACACGACAACACGGAAGATCTCGTGGTGAAAATGTTATAGATGTGTCTTATGAACAAGATGCTATTAAAAATGGAATTCTAAACCGAATACAAACTGAAAATAGAATTGCTAAAGATACTATTTATGGTAATGGTGATTCAGGTAAAAAAATAGCAGATATTTTAGCAACTATAGAGTTGAGGTATCATAAAACCATTATGTATTAATGACCATTTTAGGCATTATACCAGCAAGAGGAGGTTCAAAATCAGTTCCTAAAAAAAACATTAAGGAGTTAGATGGAAAACCTTTATTGCAATATACTGTGGAAGCTGCTAACAATGCTAAATTATTATCTCGAGTTATTTTAAGCTCTGATGATGATGACATTATTTCTGTTGCTAAAAATCTAAAGGTAGATGTGCCTTTTAAGAGGCCTTCACATCTTGCTGAAGATGCTTCGCCAACGTTACCAGTTATTCAACATGCACTTCAGTTTTTTCAATCTCAAAACATTCATTTTGATGCTGTTTGTTTATTGCAAGTTACCAGCCCATTCAAAACAGGTGCTTTTATTGATGCTGCTGTAAAAAAGTTTATTGAAAGTGATTGTGATGCTTTAGTTTCTGTTCAAAAAGTACCAGCTGAATATAATCCTCATTGGACATTTAAAGCTAATGAAGAAGGGTTTTTAAATCTAACAACCAACGATGAACAAATTATTACCAGACGTCAAGATTTACCAACGGTTTATCACAGAGATGGATTAATTTATATTACAAAAACTAGCGTTTTATTAAAACAAAATTCAATCTACGGAAATAAAATAGCATATATTGAGTCACCAGAAGAAGGACAAATCAATATAGATACTATGGACGATTGGCATAAAGCTGAAGCTTATTTGAAATCTAAACAGAAATAATATGTGTGGCATTGCAGGACTTGTAGGTCATGAAAATTATGAGTTACCACTTCAAGCTATGTTGCAATCTCAAGCACACAGAGGTCCAGATTTTACAGGTGTTTATTATGATAAAAATTTTGCAGCACTCGGTCATAACCGATTGTCAATTATAGATTTATCTTCACAAGCAAACCAACCCTTTACAGATTATTCAAAACGATACTATATTGTTTTTAATGGTGAAGTTTATAATTATCTCGAGTTAAGAGAAACATTAAAAAACGAGTATGATTTTAAAACTCAATCTGATACAGAAGTACTCCTGGCATTATATATTAAATACGGCAAATCGTGTTTAAACATGTTAAATGGTATGTTCTCGTTTGCTATTTGGGATACTAAAGAGAAAACTTTATTTGCAGCTAGAGACCGTTTTGGTGTTAAGCCATTTTATTACCATCACAATGCAAGTACATTTGTTTTTTCAAGCGAGATAAAAGCCATTCATAAAAGCGGTGTAAATAAAAAGCCAAATCAAAATGTTTGGAATCATTATTTTATAAATGGAAGTTATGGTTTGCCAAATGAAACGTTCTGGGAAGATATATATCAACTTCCTGCAGGACATTTTTTAGAACTTAAAAACGGAGATTTAACCATTACAGAATGGTATGATTTTGTTGATCAAATTGCAAAACAGCCACAGATAAACAACTACAACGAAGCTAAAGAAAAATATAGTAGCTTGCTATTTGATAGCGTAAAATTACGTTTTAGAGCAGATGTTCCTGTCGGCTTTAATATAAGCGGAGGATTAGATAGTTCGGCTTTATTGGCTTTAGTTAATCAATCACAGGTTAACACTAATAAAATTGAAGCATTTACTTTTTATACTAATGATGAACGATATGATGAGTTGCCTTGGGTAAAACAAATGATAAGTCATTATAACAATCCATTAAATGAAGTATTATTAGCAGCTAAAGAAGTTCCAGAATTATCAAAATCTATTAGTGATTTTCAAGATGAACCTTTTGGAGGAATCCCAACTTTAGCGTATTCCAAATTATTTAAAACTGCCAAGAATAAAGGCATAAAAGTATTGCTAGATGGTCAAGGCTTGGATGAACAATTAGCAGGTTATGATTACTATTCATCAAATTCGCAAGCAACTATTCAAGGAGTTACTGAAAGCCCATTCAAGCCTCAAATGTTTAATGTAAAAAGTAGTGATGAGATTGTAAAACATCAATACCCTAAGCCATTTAATAGTAACGTACAGAATTTGCAGTATAGAGATTTATTTTATACTAAAATTCCGAGAGCATTACGTTTTAACGATAGAGTTTCTATGGCATATTCTACAGAGTTAAGAGAACCATTTTTAGATTATCGATTGGTAGAATTTGGTTTTTCACTTCCAATAGAATTCAAAATAAAAGGCCAACAAAATAAACGCATTTTACGGGATGTGATATCTAAATATGTGCCGCAATCTATATCTTATGCACCAAAACGACCATTGCAAACGCCACAACGTGAATGGCTGTCTGAAGACTTAAAAGAGTTTGTTGAGATGCATATAAATAAAATCAAATCTAGTAACTATGCGTCATGGTTTAATATGGGTGAGATTGATAAAGAGTGGAACTTATATTTAAAAGGAAACAATCAGTCTAGTTTTCATATATGGCAATTGGTAAACTTCTCTCTGTTATTGTCCTGATTTTGCTTTAAAATGTAGTTAAAAACAGTATCTTTAAATTTTTAAAAGCTGTTCAAATTATAATTATAAAGCATCCTAAATTTGCAAGTAAAAACATCTAAAATAGCATTGGTCATTACAGATGGTGTAGGCTTTAGAAATTACATAATGAGTGATTTTTTACAAGAAGCAAAACACCAATTTCAAGACATCATCATTTTTTCTGGATTACCAAAATCATGTTTTGAAGGATTTAATGTAGATAATTGCACTATTGAAGAGCTTGAAGACTTTAGAGAGCCTTCAAAAACATGGTTCTTCAGGAAGTTAAAAGAAGTAGCTCATTTGCAAAATCATAAAAAAAATAATTTCGGAATACGAGATAATTTAAGAGGAAACTATCCAAAATCTAATAGCAAAAGAGGTGTTTTAACAAAACTAATTTTTGCTTGGACTTACTTTTTTCATTCAGAAAATTGGATAAATATCTATAATAGATGTCAACAAAAAACATTTAAAAATAATGTAACCACAAAACGTTATATAGCACTTTTAAAAACGCATAGTCCAGATATAGTTTACTTTACACACCAACGTCCACCATATATTGCTCCATTAATTTATGCTTCAGAGCAAACACAAACTAATACAGCAACATTTATTTTTAGTTGGGATAATTTGGCTTCAAAAGGTCGAATGAGTGGTAATTTTAATTACTATTTTGTTTGGAGTCATTTAATGAAATCAGAACTTTTAGAGTTTTATAAAACCATTACTGAAAATCAGATAAAGGTAGTTGGTACACCACAATTTGAGCCTTATGTTTTAGATAGATATAACTCAACAAAAAAGGCTTTTTTTGAAAAGTTTGATTTAGATGAAATTAAACAGACTATCTGTTATAGCTGTGGAGATGTGTCTACAAGTAAAAATGATGATTTATACATAAAAACCATAGCTGAAGCTATTAAGCAAGATACAATAAAAAGACCTGTTAATTTATTAGTGCGTACGTCACCTGCTGAAGAACCTACTCGTTTTATGCATTTAAAAGAAGAGTATCCTTTTATTAAATGGAACTGCCCTAAATGGAAGTTAACACGCGATGGACATCAAGAAACGTGGTCGCAACGTATTCCTACAATAGAAGATATTACAGATTTAAAAAGTGTGTTAGCATATACAGATATTTCAATAAATATGTGCTCTACCATGAGTTTAGATGCTATGTTTTTTGATAAACCAGTAATTAACCCTGTTTTTGGAAATAAAGAGAATGGATTATACGACGATCAGCGATTTTTAAAATTTCAACATTATAAGCGTGTTGCTGAAAGTGGAGCAGTAGCCATTGTAAAAGATGCTGTATCTTTAATAAATGAGATTAATTCTTCATTGCAAAACCCTAATAAGCGACTAGAAGCTCAAAAGCAATTGCTCGATTTACAAATTAGCCATCCATTAAAAAACACAGGAAAACGTATAGCCACAATAATTAAAGAATGCATAAAGTAAAACGTATAGCAGTAATTTGTAACTATCAATTAAAAGCAAATAGAATTGGTAGTATGGATCGCTTTTTTTTAGCTTTTGATGAGGCTTGTAAAAAAAGAGGTTATACTGTTGATTGGTTTTTTCCGAAGTCTGAAAAATTAGATATTTATAATAGTGTGAGTGTTTATTCAGACGATAAAAGCAATATTGAAAGTCTTTTTTTGAATCACATATATAGCAATAAGGTCGAATATGATTATGTGTTTACACATTTCATTGAATTATTTACTTCCTTTTATAAAACAGTAAAAAGTGAACTTAATTGTAAAGTATTTGCTGTAGACCACATGTCTAGACCATTAGATGGATTTCCATTAAAAAAAAGGATAAAAAGAAAATTAAAATATTTAATTAACAATAAAAGTATTGATAAGATTATAGCTGTAAGTGAGTATATAAAAAATCAAAATTTAAAAGATTATAGCTCTAATTTAAAAAATAGAACAGACGTCATTTATAACGGAATCCAAACAGAATTATACCAAGTAAGAGAACAAGGAAATAGAGATAATCAATCAAGATATAGGTTTATTGTAGTTTCTCATTTAGTATATGAAAAAGGAATTCAAGATTTAATTTTAGCGCTAACCAAACTAAATAAAACTACTTTAGAAAACATTACAATTGATGTTTTTGGAGAAGGTATTTATAAATCTACATTAACAGATTTAGTACATAAATATAATTTAGAAAAGACAATTAATTTTAAAGGAAGTGTAGATAATTTGTATGTTTTGTATAAAGAGTACGATTATATGATTCAACCAACATATATGGAAGCCTTTAGTTTATCAATATTAGAAAGTTTGTGTTGTAATGTGCCTGTAATTACTACAACAGTTGGTGGAAATGTAGAAATTGTAAAAGATGGTACTAATGGCTATTTGTTTAAAGCTAAAGATGTTAATGCACTTCAAAGCATAATAACTCAAATTTGTAATGATAAAATTAGTTTGTTAAACAATTCGTTTTCATCAAAAATTAGAGAGCAATATGCCTTAAAAACAATGGTTGATAATTATTTAAAACTCGTATAATGCACATAGGTTTTTTAACATCTGAATATCCACATGCTAATTTAAAACCTTCAGGAGGTTTAGGGACTAGCATAAAAAATTTGGCTGTTGGTTTGTCTAATTCTGGAGTTAAAGTGACTGTGTTTGTAGCATATCAAAATCAAGATGATATTTATAATGACCAAGATGTTAAAATTGTGAGCATTAAAGCTGTTAAGCATGCTATTTTTGGATGGTATAACGAGCGTAAACGAATTCAGAAAATTATTCAAAAAGAAATAGATAAAGAAAGAATTCAGCTAATTGAAGCGCCAGATTGGACTGGTATTTCTGCTTTTATGAAATTTACAGTTCCTATAGTTATACGCCTTAATGGAAGCGATGCTTACTTTTGTAAACTTGATGGCAGAACACAAAAATTTAAAAATTTTGTATTAGAAAAAACAGCGTTAACAAGTGCGCAAGAAGTAGTGTCTGTAAGTACGTTTACTGGAGAGTTAACAAAAAAGATATTTAGTTTAAAGCATCATATAAAAACTATTCATAACGGAATTGATGCCAATCAATTTTCACCTATTGAATCCCATATTAATGAAGGTCAATTGCTTTACTTCGGAACTATTATTCGCAAAAAAGGAGTTTTAGAATTAGCAGAAGCATTTAATTTAGTAGTTATAAAAAATGAAAAAGCAAATTTGCTTTTATTGGGTAAAGATGCCATTGATGTATTCACCAAAACATCTACAATAGAGTTGTTTTATAATCTTTTAACTCCTGAAGCAAAAACAAGAGTAAAACACATAAAAGAAGTACCATATCACGAGATTAAAAACTATATAAGCAAGGCAAATATTGTGGTTTTACCAAGTTTTGCTGAAGCGTTTCCGATGACTTGGTTAGAGACATTAGCGATGGAAAAAGCTTTAGTGTCTTCAAATATTGGTTGGGCAAATGAGCTTATGGTTGATAACAAAACTGGTTTTACTGTAAATCCAAAAAACCATGAAGAGTTTGCTGAAAGAATTATTGAGTTATTAAATGATAATCAGTTATGTGAATCTTTTGGCAAAGCAGGAAGACAACGTGTTATCGAAAAATTTTCTGCTGAAAAAATCACAAATCAAAATATAGAATTTTATAAAGCTGTAATTAATAAATGATTGTAATTACACATAAACATAATAAGGTTGTTAGTGTATTAGATTATACTTCAAAAAAGACTATAAATATCTCAACAAGTAAGTTGGTTGAGGCTTTTTTTGAAGTAGCAAAAGCTAATTATAACAGGCTCATTGTTTGGTGTCATGATGATTTGAAAGTAGCAATAAATGAAAAAGAAATCAATGCTGTTTTTCATCATAAACTTATAATGGCTTCATTTGAGGTCAGAAATTCATATTACATTGATAAACGAATAGGTTATGTAGAATCGTCACCTTTTATAAAAGTGAATAAGAATGTTAATTATCCAACATGGTTAATGAGTAGTTGTATTGGAGGTATTTATGCAGAAGCGTTATTACAATTCAAGCACAAAGATTTTAAACATCAAACTTTTGATTTTGTGTTAAATTCAATCGCCAAATCAGGAATAAAAAACGGATTGTTTTGTTACTCTTCACCAAAACTTTTAAAGCCTAATTCAGTTGTTTTAGAGTCTATAAAACCTTCAACTTATGAGTTGTTTAAGTTTATAAAATGGCATTATAGATCTCGTTGGGCATTATTAACGTTATTTAATAGTATGATTTATGAAAAACGTTTTTTGATACTACCATATTTATCATCTTTTTTTACTTCTGGTAGTATATCTAACCCAAATTTTAAGGATGTTGAGGTTGTTTCAGCTAAAAGGTACAATCCTAATTTTGATATAGATGTCGTAATTCCAACAATTGGAAGAGCAACTTTTTTATACGATGTGTTACAAGATTTAGCAAGTCAAACACTATTGCCTAAAAATGTAATTATTGTAGAGCAAAACCCTGATGCTAATAGTAAATCAGAACTAGATTTTTTAACTACCAAAGCATGGCCATTTAAAATTAAGCACAGTTTTATTCATCAAACTGGTGCTTGTAATGCTAGAAATACAGCTTTAAAACAAGTAGAGTCTGAATGGGTGTTTTTGGCAGATGATGATATTCGTTTTGATAACCTAACTATAGAGAAAGCTTTAAATTCTATTAGTGTTTTAGGTGTAAACGCAGCAACTTTAAGCTGCTTAAAAGAAGGAGAAAAAGAGAAGAATACTACTATTAAGCAGTGGCATACATTTGGCTCTGGATGTAGTATTATTTGTAATGAAATTGCAAAGCGAATAGCATTTGATATTGCCTACGAACACGGTTTTGGAGAAGATGGCGATTTCGGAATGCAACTACGAAATCTTGGAGACGATATAGCATATCTTCCTCAAGTGCATTTAGTACACTTAAAAGCGCCAATAGGAGGTTTTAGAACACCTTTTATTCAACCTTGGCAGAATGATGAAGTTCAGCCAAAACCTTCACCAACTATTATGCTATACAATTTGAAACACCAAACCGATTTTCAAATTAAAGGCTATAAGACATTACTGTTTTTTAAATATTTTAAATTGCAGAGTAATAAAAACATTGTTTCTTACTTTTCTCAAATGAGAAAAAGATGGAAATCTAGTGAGAAATGGGCAAATCAATTAAAAGCTAAAACTAGTATATGACATTTACTTTAATAGTTTGTACATATATGCGACCAAAACCTCTACTGGATTTATTAAATTCAGTAAAAGAACAGTCGTTGTATCCAAATCAAATTATTATCGTTGATGGCTCTACTAATGAGGAAACAAAATACATTTTAGAGCAAAATATTTTTGAAAATTTAATCTATTTTAAGGTTGATGAAACTCAAAGAGGTTTAACTAAACAACGCAATTTCGGAATATCTAAAGTGAACAAAGTCATTAATGTTGTTTGTTTTTTAGATGATGACATTATTCTAGAAGACAATTACTTTAAAAACTTAATAAATACTTATACTGAAAATCCTCAAACTGTTGGAGTAGGTGGCTATATAACTAATGAAGTGAATTGGTATAAAGCAAATAGTAATAATACAAAAGCTGTTCAATTTTGTTATGATAATTGGTGTAGAGACGAACCTAGTCGATTTAAAATAAGACAAAAATTAGGGTTGGTTACTGATGATAAACCAGCATTTATGCCTGAATACTCTCATGGTCGGTCAGTTGGATTTTTACCTCCATCAGATAAAACATATGAAGTAGAATTATTTATGGGAGGTGTTTCTTCATATAAAAAAGAAGTATTCGAAGATATTAAGTTTTCACCTTATTTTGAGGGTTACGGACTTTACGAAGATGCTGATTTTTGTATAAGGTTGTCAAAGTATGGAAAACTCTATGTAAACACATCTGCCAAATGTGAGCATTTTCATAATGCTTTAGGTCGACCAAATATGTTTAAGTATGGTAAAATGGTAATAAGAAACGGTTGGTATGTTTGGCGAGTTAAATATCATAAACCTGATTTAAAAGCGAGACTAAAATGGAATTTAACTGCTCTACTTTTAACCTTAATAAGATTTAGCAACGTATTAAATTCATCAAATAAGAAAGATGCATTTTTTGAAGGTATTGGAAGAGTTTACGGTTGGTTATCTTTACTAACAAATAAGCCTAAAATTGCACGATGAGGTTTCTAATTATTTCATATATACAACACCATGAAAAGGATAATTTATATTATGCTTACGAACCTTATGTAAGAGAAATGAACCTATGGTTAAAACACGTTGATGAGCTAGAGGTTGTTGCGCCAATTAGTCTTCAAACGAAGATGGGTACAGATATAGCATATCAGCATCCTAATATTGAATTTAGTGCTATTTCTGCACTTAATTTCACAACTTTTTTTAATGTGATAAAATCGGTTGTTAAAATCCCTAAGGTGATGATTCAAATTTATAAATCGTGCAAAAGAGCAGATCACATTCATTTGCGTTGTCCAGGAAATATAAGTTTGTTAGGATGTATGGTTCAAATAGCATTTCCTTCAAAACCTAAGTCAGTAAAATATGCAGGAAACTGGGACCCAAAGGCAAAACAACCTTTGAGTTATAAATTCCAAAAATGGCTATTAAGTAATACGTTTTTATCCAAAAACATTGAAGTATTAGTTTATGGTGAATGGAAAGGCCAATCAAAAAATATAAAACCTTTTTTTACAGCTTCTTTTAGTGATTCAGAAATAAATATGCCTTTAGATAGAGACTATAAAAATGATTTTAAGTTTTTGTTTGTAGGTAATTTAGTTGAAGGAAAGCAACCAGATGTGGCTATAAAAATTATCGAAAAATTATATTCACAAGGTTATAAAGTAACTTTAGATGTATATGGAGATGGTGCATTACGAAAAGATTTAGAAACATATGTGAGTAGTAAAAACATTAGTGATATAATTAATTTTAAAGGTAACGTTGAATTAAGCAATGTGAAACAAGCAATGCAAAAAGCACATTTTTTAATTTTACCATCAAAATCTGAAGGCTGGCCAAAAGTGATTGCAGAAGCTATGTTTTTTGGCACAATACCAGTTTCAACTAATATCTCTTGCGTACCTTACATGTTAGATTATGGTAATAGAGGCATTTTAATTTCTGACGATATTGATGAAGCAGTTATATCAATATCAAAAACTATACAGGATGTAGATTTAAATTCAATGGCTAAATTAGCTTCAAAATGGTCTCAAGAATATACTTTAGAACGATTTGAATCGGAAATTATTAAAATTTTAAAGACATGAAAGTTCTGCAATTAATAGATTCATTAGAAGCTGGTGGTGCAGAGCGTATGGCTGTTAACATTGCCAATATTATGGTTGACCATACTCAAGGGTCTTTTTTGTGTGCCACAAGAGCTGAAGGAATACTATTTAATGCTATTGATAATCGTGTAGGTTATTTGTTTTTAAATAAAAAAAACAAGCTAGATGTTAGAGCAATTAGAACATTAATGAGATTTGTAAAAGACAACAATATAGATGTTATTCATGCTCATTCTACATCATTTTTCTTGGCAACAATAATTAAAATGTTTAATAAGAATGTAAAAATTGTTTGGCATGATCATTATGGAAACAGTGAGTTTTTACAACAGCGTAAGCATAAGGTATTGAAGTTTTGTTCTATTTATTTTAGCCATGTTATTAGCGTAAATCAAACCTTGAAACAATGGTCAGAATCTCATCTTAATTGCAAGAAGGTTTCTTATATAAGCAACTTTGTAGTTAATGAGAAAACAAATGATAAAGTAACACAATTAGAAGGTGAGAGTGGCTATAGAATAGTGTGTTTAGCAAATTTAAGGCCTCAAAAAGACCACTTTACACTGTTAAATGCATTTAATGATATTGTAAAAGAACAACCAAAATGGACATTGCATTTAGTTGGTAAAGATTTTGAAGACGATTATTCTATTGGTATAAAACAAGCTATTCAAGATTTAAATTTAAATACTTCGGTTTTTATATATGGAAGTAAAAAAGATGTGCAATATATACTTAGCCAAGCAGAAATAGGTGTGCTTTCGTCAAAATCTGAAGGATTACCACTTTCATTATTAGAGTATGGTTTAGCATCATTAGCTGTTGTAGCTACTAATGTTGGTAATTGTGATGAAGTTATAAACAATGACAAAGTTGGCATTTTAGTAGAAGCAAATAATTATGTGACTTTAAAAAAAGGATTACTTTGCTTTATAGAAAACATTGAAATTAGAAAAAAATCAGCAAGTGAATTGCACCAAAGAATTGTAAACGAATTTTCATCAAACCAAATAAGTAAAAAATTAGTTGATATTTACTCAAACATTTAGAGTAAGACCGCATAATGGATAAGCAGGAATTATTAAATAAGAGATTAAATTTAATCATAGGGCCTTTATATGTTAAGGTAACTATGTATTTAATGGTAGTTTCTTTTTTTTATAATTTACCTGTTACAAATTATAGTTTAAAAGGATCAAATGAGATTAGGTTATATGATGTTTTAGGGATTATAATTTGTTATTTGTATATCAAGAATTTTGGCGTTTTAAATTACTACATAAAGCAGAAGCTTAATTTTAAGTTCTTAAATCACTTTCTTATTTGGTCAGCTATTACTTTAATTTTCACAGGATTGTTTAGCATTTTTTTAAATCGTCCTATGTGGCTGTTGCAGTCTATATTGTATTATTATCACTTTTTTGTTTTTTTCTTATATGCAGTTTTAGTTTCAGTTTTTGTGATGAAATACAAAAATTTTAAAGCTATTGTTTATATACTTTTAATTCTAATTATTGGTGAGTCATTGTTAGTTATTGCACAAAACTCTGGTATTGTCCCTTTTTTATGGAATGACAGATATAAAATGTCTTATTTAGGATTTCTATCTGGCACACTCGGACCAAATAAGATTGTGTTAGGAATGACTATGTTTATATCTTTTGCAGTAAGTCTGGGTATATATTTACAAAAGCAGCTTAAGGTTAATAAAATTTTATTGCTTTCAGCAATAACGTTAAGTGGAACAGTACTAGTTATTACTGGGTCTAGAACATCTTATTTAGCACTTATAGTTTTTGCAGCTTATTTTTTAATAGCAAATACTCGAAAATTTATTTCAGTTTCTGTAGTGTTTTTAATTATTGTCATGACAGCTATATCTTTAAATTTAGAAGTTGTTGAAATGGCTCAAAAAGTGTTTGATGATAGAATTACAAATAAAATAAGTGATCCTACTGTATTGAGTGAGAACTCTGTTGATGTGGACCAATTGTATGAAGATTTGGGTTCAGGAAGAAAGGAATTAGCAGCATCATATACTAAATATTTAATAGAGCGACCATATATAATTCCTTTAGGTATTGGGTTTAATAACAGGTTACTTATTGGGTTTTCTGCACACAACATTTATTTAAGTTTAATCAATGAAGTTGGTCTGCTAGGTCTTATCTTGTATTTAAGGTGGTTGGCCTCTTATTTTTTATTAAATTTAAACAGAACAAAATACTTAAAAATGGCTTTACATGGATTGGTGTTAGCCATGTTAGTAACACTTTATTTTGGTGAACATTTGTATGTATACAGACCATTATTTGGATTATTAGGATTCTTTTTATTGGCAACAGTTTTATTAACAGCACCTAGATTTTATTATAAAAAATGACAGATCAGATTAAAAATTATAAAATAGCAGTTGTTATACCTTACTATAATGCAGATGGTCATATAGCAAAGGTGGTTGATAAACTTCCAGATTTTGTTTTTAAAATTTATCTAATTGATGATTGTAGTAGTCAATCAATAACTCTGCAAAGCTTAGGAAAAGTTAATAATGTTGAAAAAATAAAGTTAATAACAAACACTAAAAACCTTGGTGTTGGAGGAGCTTCAAAAGCTGGTTTTTTAATGGCAATAGAAGACAAAATGGATTTTGTTGTTAAAGTTGATGCAGATGACCAAATGGACTCTAACTATATTAAGGATCTTATAAACCCTTTAATACAGAGCCAAGCTGAGTATGCCAAAGGAAATAGGTTTAGAGATTTTAATGCCTTAAAACAAATGCCTTTTATTAGAAAACTTGGTAATCTTATCCTTTCATTTTTAACAAAAGCAGCAACAGGATATTGGAATAATTTTGATCCTACTAACGGTTTTTTTGCGGTGAAAGTTGATGTGCTTAAGATGCTAGATTTTAAGAATATTTCAGACAGATATTATTTTGAAACGTCATTAATATCTGAATTATATTTCCAAAATGCTCGAATAAAAGATATTGCTATGCCAGCAATTTATGGAGATGAACAATCTAATATGAAGGTTTGGAAAATGCCTTTTGTGTTTTTTCCTAAGCTTTGTAAAACCTTTTATAAGCGACTTTTAAAAACCTATTTCTTATACGATTTTAGTATGTCTTCAATTTACTTGCTTTTAGGCTTGCCTTTGTTTGTATTTGGTGTGGTTTATGGTTTATATAATTGGTGGTTTTATGCTTCACATTCTATTTTAGCTCCAACAGGAACAATAATGCTAGTAACATTAAGCATTATATTAGGGTTTCAATTATTGCTGCAAGCAATTCATTATGATATTTTAAGAGCTCCTAAAGCAGACTAGATGCTAAACACATTTAAGCATAAAGTATTATTTGTATGTATTATAAATCTAATTATAGGTTTTGCATACTATTTAAACTATTCAGATGCTACATATAGTATGTTGTCTTCTGATATTCAAAATATAATCCCAGTTGCACAAAAGTTTGATAATCAAGAACTTTTTAAAAACGATTTATACCTCAATAGTATAGATAATGTTAGGTACTATACACCTTTTTATGTGCAATCTTTACGTTTTGTGGCAAAGTTTACCAATCAGGATTATGTTAAAGCTTTAAATGTTATTGGCTTTATTTTTCATATTCTATTTAGTGTTTTATGGTTTTTCTTGCTTTATAAGTTTACAGACAATTTTTGGGTATCGCTCATTATATCAATTTTAATTCGTGGTCTAATTTGGCTTCCTGGATATGAGATTTGGGGCATTACTGGACTTTGGTCAATAATGCCAAGAACTTTATATATAGCATTAATGCCTTTACCATTTTTGTTTCTTTCCAACAAGTTTAGAAGTTTGTTACTTGGTGCTTTTTTTGCAGGTTTGATATTTAATTTTCACCCAATTACAGGATTAGGAGGTATACTTTTATTTTGTGTTTTACTTTTATGTATTGCTGTTTTTTATAATGAAAAAGCATTAGTTACAGTTAAGAATATATTCTTTGTTTTTATAGCAATAGGTATTGGGATGTTGCCATTTATATATTCATATTTTGGAAAAACAGAAAGTTCGCTTACTTACGATTTACAATTATATAACAACGCTTTTAATGAAAGAATACCATTGGTTTTTAGTGAACCTATTCAGTTTTTAAAACAATGGTTGCAATTAAAAACATTGTTTTTTGTACTACCTCTTTTAGGCTATTTGTTTGTGTCTAGAAATGATATTGAACATTTTAAAAAAGCTAAAACACTAGCTTTATGTACACTTTTATTAATAATAATTCCTTCATTAAGTGTTTATATTGAAAACTTTATAAACTCTACTTTTGGTTTAAACTTAAGAATGTCATTCCAGCTTATAAGAATGCAAAAAGTTGCTATTGTACCAAGTTATTTTGCTATAGCATTTTTACTCGTTTTCATACTATCAAAATCACAAAAGCTAAAAACCTTATTGCCTTATGTTTTTGTCTTTTTTATTAGCCTATTGGTAATTTGTAAAGCTCCAATGTTTAATAAAATACCATTTGTAGGTGATGATTTAATGCGATGCATTTTACCAAACAATATTAGTGTAGGTTCAATTGATGAGAAGAGGTTGAGTGATTATGATAATATGGCAGAATTTGTCTCAAAAAACATACCTGCAAATGCAGTTATTTATGGCAGTCATTTTTTTAGAGGAGCTACAAAAAGAGCAGTTGTATTAGATTCAAAAGGAGCTTCAATGATAATTGAAGGAAACCCAATTCAATTTATAAAATGGTATGAAGACGTTATAAAACTTGAAGAGTTGACTACTGAAGAAGATAAAATTCAATTTTTAAAGCAGTTAAAAGTTACTCATATAATCACAACTAAAACCTACGAAACATTAAACGTTATACATAGTGAACATGCTTTAAAACTTTATAAAATAGAATGAAGCATATTTTGTACATAGGTAATAAATTAAACTCTACTAAAACAAATGCAACAAGTATTGAGGTTCTAGGAAGATTGTTAGAGAATGAGAAATATACTGTTACTTATTCGTCTAGTTATCAGAACAAATTTGTTCGATTTTTTGATATGATTTTTAGTGTTATCAAATCTAGAAGTAAAGTAGATGTCGTATTAATTGATACATATAGCACCCAAAATTTTTATTATGCGTTTGTTGTTAGTCAGTTATGTAGATTTTTTAAATTGAAATATATACCAATACTTCATGGTGGGAATTTACCTAACCGATTAAAAAACAATCCAAAATTAAGCAGACTAATTTTTAGTAAATCATACATAAATGTTTCACCTTCATTATATCTTAAAAAGGCATTTGAAGATTTTGGTTATACAAATACAACTTACATTCCTAATGCTATTGAAATTGAAAAATATAACTTCAATAATAGAATTATTCAAACGCCAAAAATATTATGGGTTCGATCTTTTAAAGAGATTTATAACCCTCAAATGGCAATACGAGTATTAAAAAACTTAAAAAATTATGAAATTGACGCTTCGTTGTGTATGGTTGGACCAGATGGTGGCTTGTTAAAAGAAGTAAAACAGTTGGCAGAACAATTGCAGGTAAATGTGAAATTTACAGGGAAACTAACAAAAGCTGAATGGATTAATTTATCTAAAGATTACAACGTGTTTATAAACACAACTAATTTTGATAATATGCCTATTAGTGTTATCGAGGCAATGGCTTTAGGATTACCAGTAGTATCAACTAATGTAGGTGGAATTCCATTTCTTATTAAGCATGAAAAACAAGGTATTTTAGTTGAGCAAAATAATGAGCAAGAAATGGCTAATGCTATTAAATATCTTATTGATAATAAATCAAAAACAGAAGACATTGTCAAGAGTGCAAGACAGAATGTTGAGCAATTTAGTTGGAATAATGTAAAACAACTTTGGTTTGATGTGTTATAACTAAATTATATCTAACACTATTTATAACTTGTTATATTTGTGTAACATAATATAAGTCTGAAAACTTCAAACATGAACAGAAAAAAGGGTATCCATTTTGAGATTTCTGAGCGTAAAGTTCTGCTTCGTGTATTTGATATCTTTGTTGTTTTATTAGGACTATATGTTTTAGGATTGTTTTTTGACTTTGAATACTTAGTTATAGAAAAAACTAATTATTTACCAATATTAGTTCTTGTTATTTATTTAGCGCTATTTGGTACAATATTCGAGTTATATGATCTTCAAAAATCGAGTAAAATAGATGTTACGTTTAGAAACATTGTTTTAGCATCTTCAACTACAGTATTATTCTATTTACTTACACCTGTTTTAACACCCTTTTTACCAGAAAACAGATTACAAATAGTATACTTTTTTCTAACCATAATCTTATCCATTTTTTTATGGAGAGTTGCTTATATGACTTTTATTTCTTCACCTAGATTCTATAAAAGAGTTTTATTGGTTGGAGAGATTTCTCATGTTGAGCATATAGTAAAAGTATTAAATCAATCAGACCCTAATTATAAAATAATAGGCTTTATAAATTGTGAAAAAGAAGCCTTAGATCCTATTAAATTTAAGGGCTTAAAAGAGTTTGAACCAGAACAGTTACTAAATGTTATTACAAAATTTAAAATTTCTGAAGTATTAGTGGCGAGTTACAATTCAGAAACTATTACACAGGATATTTATCATGACCTTATTACACTTCTAGAAAAAGGATTTACTATTCGCGAATACACGCAGGTTTATGAAGAAATTACTTATAGAGTGCCAATACAGTTTGTAGGTAAAGATTTTTATAAATATTTCCCTTTTAGTCGAAGTAACCAGAATACACTTTATCTATTTTTTCATCGTTTGTTTGATGTAATTTTTTCAGTTTCAGGACTTGTTTTTGGTATCGTAATTTTACCACTAATCCTAATAGGAAACCTTATAGGCAATAGAGGTCCATTGTTTTACATACAGGAACGTATAGGAAAAAACGGCAAGCCTTTTAAGATTGTTAAGCTAAGAAGCATGGTAATTAATGCTGAGGCAAATGGCGCTAAATGGGCTCAGAAAAACGATTTAAGAGTAACAGCGTTTGGACGTTTTTTGCGACGCTCCAGAATTGATGAAATTCCGCAATTTATTAATGTGTTAAAAGGTGATATGAGTATAATTGGTCCAAGACCTGAGCGTCCATTTTTTGTAAATGAATTATCAAGAGTTATCCCTTTTTATGAAACACGAAATATTATAAAACCTGGCTTAACAGGTTGGGCTCAAGTTAATACTAGATATGGTTCTTCAGTTGATGATAGTTTAACCAAGCTTCAATACGATTTGTATTATATAAAACACCGAAGTTTGTTTTTAGATATTAATATTATAGTAAAAACCTTGAGTACTATTTTGTACTATCGTGGACAGTAAATTTTATGCTGTTTTCTTTCTTCTAAAAAATGTAATTAAAAATACAAACAAGGCAATAAATATTGCTATTCTTGCTATATAATCGCCTGCTAAAACATAAAAAGTCTGTTTTTTATTTAGGGTAACACTTCCTCCTAAAGCACCCTGAGTATCGTAAGCTAACGATTTTGTAATCTCTCCTTTGGCATTAATAAATGCAGAAATACCAGTATTAGCACTTCTAGCAATATCACGACGCGTTTCAATGGCTCTTAAGCGAGCATAGCTTAAATGCTGTTTGTGTCCTTGTGTGTTGTTCCACCAAGCATCATTTGTTACAATGGCTAGAAAATCTGCTCCATTCCTAACATAACCAGTTACAAATTCACCATAAACAGATTCATAGCAAATTATAGGTGCAGCTTTAGATTTTCCGTTTGAAGCTGTAAAAACATCTCTATTGCTTTGGGTAGTTTTCATTGCAACTGTACCACCCAAATCAATCATTGCATCGCCTAAAATAGGTTTTAATACACCTTGATAAGGAAAGTTTTCAATACCTACTACTAGCTTAGATTTATGATATAGTTGCACATTGTTATTTGTATTAATAAGCATTGCAGAGTTATAGTCATTATACCAAATATTGTTCTTTAGGTAGTTAGTTTCAGACTTAACATCTTTTTCATCATAAATAAACTTTATAAACGAAACACCAGTTAATAAATTAACGTTTGGGTGCTCATTTATATAAGATTTAAGCTTGAATTTTAATAATGATATATCAAATTCATCAATCTTTAAATTATCAGCAAAAACAGTTTCAGGAGCTAAAATATAATCGGTAGAATCTGTGATTTTTGTATTAGACAATTCAAATAACAAATCAGCTATTTGAATATTTGAAGTATTATACTTTTCACTGTAAGGGTCTATATTTGGCTGTAGTGCAATAACATTTATTTTTTCGCCTTCAATCTTATAGGTCTTAAAAATAATAAATGACACTAAAATAGGGATGCTTATAAGTAAACTGGTTTTTAATACTGCTACTTTTATAATCTGTTTACTCTTTACATTATTATATTTTAAGAAACTTGTAAACACTAAAGTATTTGTTAGTAAAACCCAAAGTGTACCACCAAAAGTACCTGTGTATTCATACCATTGTATCCAAGAGATGTTTTCTGAAAAGCCATTGCCAAGATTTAACCAAGGCCATGAAAACTCCCAACCTAAATGTAGTTTTTCGAAGCAAATCCATAGCGCTATTAAAAATAAAAGGCTTCTGTTTTGGGATGTTCTATTAGCAACAGTGTGGTAAATAATAATAACCAACGCCATTAGTAGAGAATTTACTAAAATAGCAAAGCTAGCTCCAAATACATCTGCATATTGTAACCAATTGGTTGTAATAAAATTCCAGATAACAAATGTTAAATATGAATACCCAAAAAGAGTAAGTTTTTTTCTTTTTAAAGCTGAATTTCTAATGGAATGCTCTACAAAAAGTAAAGGCACAAAACCGAAAAATAACAATAAAGGAAATCCGTAAGTTGGCCAACCTAATGCAAGTAAAAGTCCTGAAGCTATGGCTAATAAAAGTTGTCTCACTATCTAAAGATACTTAAATCTAGTTTCAATGAAAACACATTGCTGTATAAAGCTGCACTTTGGTCACCAATATCAGTAAAAGCGTAATCTATTTGAATACCTCTGTATTTAAAACCAACACCAAAATTTGGCTGAAAGGTTAAGTTTTCAGAATCATCAAATTGTCTTTCATTTTGAAAATTCCCAACTCCAGCTCTTAAAAAAACCAAATCAGTATAACCAAATTCAAAACCTAAAGATGGAGTTATACTAGCAAATGATGTTGAAATAACATCGTTGTTTTGCTCAAAACGAACATTTAAATCTAAAGCTGTTACAAGTGAATAATCGTAATGGAAAATAAATTTTTTGGACATTCCTATTTGTAATTTAGGAATAGTTAACTCTGTAGATTCTGGTACTTCTTGGTTTTGGCCTTCTATAGCATTTTGTATGTCAGCCAATTTTTCATCATCAAACGTCCAAGCATTAAATGTGGTTGTTATATCACGAGCCATTATACCAAATTTCCAATCGTTGTCTGATTCAAACTGGATACCTAAATCTAAACCAAATCCCCAAGATGAAGCAAAATCACCAATAATTCTGCGTATTACTTTAGCATTTACACCATAACTTAAACCATCTAAAGGCAAACGACGAGCATACGAAAATGTTAAGCCATAATCTGCTGTAGAGAATAATTTTATTCGGTCGTAATTAATGTTTCCCTGATCGTCTATAAGTTGTGTAGTATCTAATATATCATCAACACCAAATCGAATTAATGAAAGTGCTACAGCACTTCTGTCATCTAAAGGCATTGCAAATGCAGCATAATTATAATTGGCAATATTGGCAAAATAGCTAGAGTGCATAAGTGCTATTTGGTTGTCTTCTAAAACAACTAATCCAGCAGGATTCCAGTAGCCAGAATTAACATCTCCAGTTTGAGAAACTACAGCATTACTCATTCCTAATGCAGCTGCATCAACACCAATATTCATAAACTCATTAGAATATTTACGAGTGGTTTGAGCGGAACAAAATATAGAGCCTACTAGAAAAGCAATAAGTAGTTTAGTTTTCAATAGCAAAATTTTTTACAAAGATGCACAATATTTTTAATCTATTAAACTTCAAAATCATTCAGTTATTGTGCAATACTTGTATAAGACGAAAATAGTTTGCTATTTTTACAGAAACTTTATAAATGATGATTAAAAGGCATATTCCAAACATAGTTACTCTCCTTAATTTATTTTGCGGATCGATAGCTGTGATTTTTGCTGTTCACAATAATTTTGTAGCTGCTTCTATATTTGTGTTTTTAGGTATTTTCTTCGATTTTTTTGATGGTTTATTGGCTCGTAAATTAAATGTTCAAAGCCCGTTAGGTGTTCAGTTAGATTCGCTTGCAGATATGGTTACTAGTGGATTGGTGCCAGGAATTATAATGTTTAAACTCTTGTCATTATCAATCGATACACCTTTGTTTTTTAATGCAACTGATGAATGGTCGTCAGAAATGCATTGGATTGGTTTTAAGTTTTCATGGCTGCCACTTTTAGGTTTATTAATAACATTGGCATCAGCATATCGTTTGGCTAAATTTAATATAGACGAAGACCAACAAAGCTATTTTAAAGGACTTCCGACTCCTGCAAATACGTTATTAATTGTATCGTTGCCTTTAATTTTAGAGTTTCAGAATAATGATATAATGAACTCAATGATTTTAAATAAGTGGATATTAATTGTATTAACATTAGTGAGCTGCTACTTACTTAATTCTAACATTAAATTATTTGCGTTAAAGTTTAAAGACTGGAGTTTTAAAACTAATGCTGTACGTTATATATTTATTATTCTAACACTTGTTTTTATAGTAATGTTTCATTTTGCAGCCATTCCAATAGTTATACTTTTTTATATTTTACTATCGTTGTTTTCTAAAACATTAACTTCTAAAGAGTAGTTAACAATAATTTCAATCTTAAAACACTAAAACATGGCATCAGGATTTTTTGCATTACTCGATGATATTGCTAGTCTTATGGATGATGTGGCTACAATGGCAAAAGTAAGCACCAAGAAAACTGCAGGAATATTAGGTGATGATTTGGCTGTAAATGCTGAAAAAGCTTCAGGTTTTGTTGCTTCAAGAGAGATTCCTGTTTTGTGGGCAATTACCAAAGGTTCATTTTTAAATAAAGTAATTATATTACCTATCGCTTTTTTGCTTAGTGCTTTTTTACCTTGGATTGTGCCTATTATTTTAGTTCTTGGTGGTCTTTATTTAGCTTATGAAGGTGCCGAAAAAATTTATGAATATTTTGTTCCTCATAATCAATCTCAAGTTAATATAACTGAAGTAGAACTTACTAAATCTGAAATTTTAGATATAGAGAAGTCCAAAATAAAATCTGCGATTATTACAGATTTTATTTTATCTGTAGAAATTGTAATCATTGCATTAGGAACAGTTATTGGACAACCTTTGCTAACTCAAATTTTAGTTGTTTCATTTGTAGCGCTAATTGCTACAGTTGGTGTTTATGGTATTGTAGCACTAATTGTAAGAATGGATGATTTTGGATATAGATTAATTAAACTAAATCCTGAAGATAAAAGTGTTTCAGATTTTTTTGGAAAGCTATTGGTAAATGCATTGCCATTGGTAATAAAAAGCCTTTCGGTTATTGGTACAATTGCTTTGTTATTAGTTGCTGGCGGAATTTTTATTCACAACATTGAACAACTACATCATTTTCTTGAAGTATTACCTTCAATAATTAGAGACTTTGTTGTTGGATTATTAGTTGGAGTAGTGGTTTTGCTTATTGTTATGGGATTGAAAAAAATTATTTCAATTGTTAAAGGAAAACACTAAAACGTTAGTTTCTTTTTACGTAGCTCAAAGTTTTGACCTAAATATACTTTTCTAACCATTTCATCATTTGCTAACTCTTCAGGTTTACCAGCTTTTAGAATACTACCTTCAAACATTAAATAGGTTCTATCTGTAATTGCTAGTGTTTCTTGAACGTTGTGGTCAGTTATTAAAATACCAATATTCTTTTTAGTTAATTGCGCTACAATACGTTGAATGTCTTCAACAGCAACTGGATCAACTCCTGCAAAAGGTTCATCTAATAAAATAAAGTTTGGGTCTGTTGCTAAAGCACGAGCAATTTCTGTACGACGACGCTCACCACCAGATAATAAATCGCCACGACTTTTACGAATATGGCCAAGGCTAAATTCCTCAATAAGCGATTCCATTTTGTCGTGTTGCTCTTTTTTGCTCAATTTAGTCATTTGCAGCACGCTCAAAATATTATCTTCAATACTTAATTTACGAAACACAGAGGCTTCTTGAGCTAAATAACCAATTCCGTTTTGAGCACGCTTGTACATCGGATAATTTGTAATCTCTTTGCCTTCAAGATGAATAGTACCACCATTAGGTTTTATAAGTCCAACAATCATATAAAAAGATGTGGTTTTACCAGCTCCATTAGGACCTAATAAACCAACAATTTCACCTTGATTTACTTCAAGTGAAACGTCTTTTACAACTTTTCGCCCACTGTAGGACTTCATTAAATTATCTGCTCTTAACTTCATAAGTTATGTACTGAACGTTAAAAATAGTAAAATCATATTGACTACTATAAAAACGCTATTTATTTATTAAAAGTTTAACGCTGTTCTTCTAAAGCTTCCCAAAATTCATAAGCTCTTCTTAAATGAGGAATTACGATAGTTCCACCAACTAGAGTGGCAATTCCCATAGACTCCATCATTTCTTCTTTTGTTACGCCATTTTTGTGAGCTGTTTCTAAATGGTACTTAATACAATCATCACAGCGCAACACAGCAGAAGCTACTAGTCCTAGCAATTCTTTAGTTTTTACATCTAAAGCACCTTCGGCATAAGCATTAGTATCTAAGTTAAAAATGCGTTTAACAATTTTATTGTTATCTGCTAAAAGCTTATCATTCATTTTAGAACGATAGTCATTAAATTCTTTTACTATATCAGACATTTTTTTTCTCTTTACGTTTTTGATTTCTAACAACAATTGCAGAAATATATATACTTAGTTGGTATAAAATTAAAATAGGAATAGCTACAATTACCTGACTTGCTACATCTGGAGGTGTAATAATTGCTGAAAGAATTAATACAATTACTAGAGCATATTTCCTGTACTTTCTTAAATATTCTGGTGTTACCAATCCTATTTTAGTTAAAAAATAAATTATAATAGGAAGCTCAAATACAAAACCAGCAGCTAATGATGATGACCTTACTAATGATATATAAGAGCCTAAATCTATTTCGTTTGTAATTTCAGAACTCACACTATAAGTTCCTAAAAAGTTTATAGATAAAGGTGTAATAACATAATATCCAAAAAGAACTCCAATAAAAAACAATAAGGTGGTTATAATAATAAATCCTCTTGAATGTTTACGTTCGTTTGGTAGTAAGCCTGGACTAATAAATTTCCAGAATTGATAAACAACATAAGGAAATGCAATCACAAAACCAGCATAAATGGCTGTCCAGATATCTGCCGAAAATTGACCTCCCATAGTTCGGTTTTGAATTGTAAATGGAAAAGCATCTAAGCAAAAAGTACTGTCTACATTAAAATAATTAGAAATTTTACACAAATACTTATAGGTCGGAAAACTCATGTGTTTTGGACCAAAAATAATAGTATCAAAAATGAATCTAGAAAATATAAAAGCTCCAGTTCCTGCAATTAAAATGGCTAAAGTTGCACGTATTAAATGCCAACGTAAATCTTCGAGATGATCTAAAAAAGACATCTCACTTTTTTGTTTTTTTGCCATTAGATAATACCTTCTTTAATCAAGTCGTGAATATGTACAACACCAGCATATTTACCATTATTCTCAACTAGTAATTGTGAAATCCCATTAGTTTCCATAAGCTCCATAGCATCAATAGCCATTGCATTTTCATCAATACGCTTTGGATTGCTACTCATAATATCTTTTGCAGTTAAATTGGTAAACGAATCATTTTTAGATAACATTCTACGTAAATCACCATCAGTAATTATACCTACAATTTTATCATTTTCAACAACAGCAGTTACACCAAGCATTTTTTCAGAAATCTCAATAATAACTTGCTTTATGTTAGTGTTTAATTGTACTTGTGGTTTTTCATTAACAGAAGATAAATCATTTACTCTTAAGTATAGACGTTTTCCTAAAGCACCACCAGGATGGTATTTAGCAAAATCTCTACTTGAGAATCCTCTTAACTCTAATAAACATACTGCAAGCGCATCTCCCATAACTAATTGAGCAGTTGTACTTGTTGTTGGAGCTAAATTATTTGGACAAGCTTCTTGTTCAACAAATGTATTGAGTACATAATCTGCTTGCTGACCTAAAAACGATTTCACATTTCCAGTAATAGCAATCATTTTGTTATTAGCACTTTTTATTAAAGGAACAAGTACTTTAATTTCTGGAGTGTTTCCACTTTTAGAAATACAAATTACCACATCATCTTCTAAAATTAAACCTAAATCACCATGAATAGCGTCTGCAGCATGCATAAATACAGAAGGTGTTCCTGTTGAGTTTAGTGTAGCAACAATTTTACTAGCTATAATAGCACTTTTTCCTATTCCTGTAATAATGACTCTACCTTTCGAATTATATATAAGTTCAACACTTTCAGAAAAATCATTAGTAAGTAGTGTTGCTAAGTTAGCAATGGCATTACTTTCTAAATCAATGGTTTTCTTAGCGATATTGAGGATAGAATTTTTATTGTTCAAAATTTATTAATTTTTGGGTTTGTAGCATCTAAAGAAATTGTTATCTTTAAACTTATGCAAATGTATATAAAATACTAATAGGGATTAATGAGTATTAAAGAAATTGACTTACATTCAGCACTTAAAACTTACTTTGGTTTTTCAAAGTTTAAGGGTCTTCAAGAAGATGTTATTAAAAGTTTAGTTGCAGGTCATAACACCTTTGTGATTATGCCTACAGGTGGTGGTAAATCGTTATGTTATCAACTACCAGCCTTAATTAAAGATGGAACTGCAATTATTGTATCACCTTTAATAGCCTTAATGAAAAATCAGGTTGATGCTATTCGTGCAGTATCGCAAAACGATGGTGTTGCGCATGTGCTTAATTCGTCATTAAACAAAACAGAAGTAAAACAGGTTAAAGATGATATCACAAATGGTATCACTAAATTATTATATGTAGCACCAGAATCGCTAACAAAAGAAGAATATGTTGATTTTTTAAGATCAGTAACAATTTCTTTTATGGCAGTTGATGAAGCTCACTGTATTAGTGAATGGGGACACGATTTTAGGCCTGAGTACAGAAATTTAAAACATATTATTAAGCGTATAGGAGATAATATTCCGATAATAGGCTTGACTGCTACTGCAACTCCTAAAGTACAAGAAGATATTTTAAAAAGTTTAGATATAACTGATGCTAATACTTTTAAAGCATCATTTAACAGACCAAATTTATACTACGAAGTACGACCAAAAACAAAAAGTGTTGATAGCGATATTATCCGTTTTGTAAAACAAAACCAAGGAAAATCAGGTATTGTATACTGTTTAAGCCGTAAGCGTGTTGAAGAATTAGCACAAGTATTACAAGTAAATGGCGTAAAAGCTGTGCCTTATCATGCAGGATTAGATGCTAAAACTAGAGTAAAACATCAAGATATGTTCCTAATGGAAGATGTTGATGTTGTAGTTGCAACTATTGCCTTTGGTATGGGAATAGACAAACCAGATGTGCGTTTTGTAATCCATCATGATATTCCAAAAAGCATAGAAAGTTACTATCAGGAAACTGGTAGAGCAGGTAGAGATGGTGGCGAAGGACATTGTATTGCCTATTATGCTTATAAAGATATAGAGAAGTTAGAAAAATTTATGTCTGGTAAGCCTGTTGCAGAACAAGAAATTGGTCATGCCTTATTACAAGAAGTTGTAGCTTTTGCTGAAAGTTCTGTGTCTAGACGTAAGTTTATACTACATTATTTTGGTGAAGAGTTTGATAACGAAACTGGCGAAGGTGGTGATATGGATGATAATATTCGTCATCCAAAAAAACAACATGAAGCTAAAGAAAATGCTTCTATTGTGTTAGAAACTGTCGATAAAACCAACGAAAAATATAAATCTAAAGACCTTGTACACGTTATTACAGGTAAGTCTAATGCATTAATTTCTTCACACAAAACTGATGCTCAAGAGTTTTTTGGTGTTGGCAATGCAAAAGATAAACGTTTTTGGATGGCATTAATACGTCAGTTATTAGTTGCTGGTTTATTAAAAAAAGATATAGAAACTTATGGTGTATTACGATTATCTGAAGAAGGACGTGAGTTTATAAAATCGCCTAAGTCTTTTATGATGACAGAAGACCATGTGTTTGATGTAGATGATGATGATAGTATAATTACAGCATCAAAAGGTGGTGGAGCAGTCGCTGATGAGCAACTTATGAGTATGCTTAAAGATTTACGTAAGCGAAACGCTAAAAAATTAGGTGTGCCTCCATTTGTTATTTTTCAAGATCCTTCATTAGAGGATATGGCATTAAAATACCCAATTACATTAGATGAGTTAAGTAATGTTCATGGTGTTGGAGATGGTAAAGCCAAAAAATATGGTAAAGATTTTATTGAGCTCATTGCACAATATGTTGAAGATAATGATATTGACAGACCAGACGATTTTGTTGTAAAAACTACAGGTTCAAACTCATCATTAAAGTTATATATAATTCAAAATATAGACAGAAAATTGCCTTTAGATGATATTGCTAAAGCTAAAGGAATGAAAATGAAAGAGTTTATCAAAGAATTAGAAGCTATAGTATATTCAGGAACAAAACTGAATATTAACTATTGGATTGATGATATTCTTGATGAAGACCAACAAGAAGAAATTCATGATTATTTTATGGAGTCGTCTTCTGATAAAATAGACGATGCTATTAAAGAATTTGATGGCGACTATGATGATGAAGAGTTACGATTATATAGAATTAAGTTTATAAGCGAAGTAGCAAATTAGTTTTCATCGGTTTTTATTTCAATTATTGAAAAAACAACTTTATTCTTTTTAGCAGTAAGCGTTAATGATTTAATTTTAGATTTCACAATTTTAGTAACGTCTTCAGCTTCAATTTCAAAATCTATTTTGGTCATACTTCTGTTAGATACATTAGAAAAATCTGATTCTAGTTCAACCATATCAGATTTTAATTGAAGACTAAAATCGTCACCTTCAATTTTTAACTGAGCTCCATTTATGGTTTTAATATTAAAAGAGCCTACAATTACTGTGTTTAAATAATGGTAACCTGCTAATTCGCTCAATCCAGCATACATAACATTAGTTTCAGATAAAGCAAAAGGCTCATTTTCAATATCATTAATAATATCTTCAGTATAAGTATCTACATGAAGTTTTTCCATGGCTCTAATATCACCAAAAGCAGCTCTTAGTTTTGTTAAAGAAAATTTCATCTTATAAATTTTTGTAAAACTAACTTTATAAAAGCAAACTACAAATTCATATTTCATAATTCATTCCTTATCTTTGCAGCTTCAAAATAAAAAACAAGAACAATGCAAGACGGATTATACGCCAAATTTAATACAAGCAAAGGCGAAATATTAGTTGCTTTAGAGTACAAAAAAACACCAGGAACTGTTGGTAATTTTGTAGCATTAGCTGAAGGAAATTTAGAAAACTCTGCTAAAGCTCAAGGAACACCATATTATGATGGTTTAAAATTTCATAGAGTAATACCAGATTTTATGATTCAAGGTGGTTGCCCACAAGGAACAGGAACAGGAAATCCAGGTTATAAGTTTGATGATGAGTTTCATCCAGATTTAAAACACGATGGTCCAGGAGTGTTATCTATGGCAAATGCAGGTCCAGGTACTAATGGAAGTCAGTTTTTCATAACACATATTGAAACACCTTGGTTAGATAACATGCACACAGTATTTGGAAAAGTACAAGAAGGGCAAGATGTTGTTGATGCTATTGCACAAGGCGACGAGATTACAAGCTTAGAAATAGTAAGAGTAGGAGCAGAAGCTGAAAAGTTTAATGCTGTTGAAGCTTTTAGAACTTTTGAAGGTGCTCGCGAAAAGCGTATTGCTGAAGAGCGTGCTGCTAAAGAAGGAGAGTTAGACAAACTTGCTGCAGGTTTTGAAAAAACAAAAAGCGGTTTACGTTACCAAATAATCCAAAAAGGAAATGGTAAAAAAGCCGAAAAAGGTAATATGGTTTCTGTGCATTATAAAGGTCAATTGGCTGATGGTACAGTTTTCGATTCGTCATACAAACGTAAAGAGCCTATAGCTTTTCAAGTTGGAGTAGGACAAGTAATTGCTGGTTGGGATGAAGGTATTTGCTTACTTAACGTTGGTGATAAAGCACGTTTGGTAATACCTAGCGATTTAGGTTACGGATCATCAGGAGCTGGTGGAGTAATTCCTCCTAACGCTACATTAGTGTTCGATGTAGAACTAGTGAAAGTTAATTAATAACATATTTACTCCATAGAGAGTAACAAATAATTAGAAAAATCGTCTCATTTATAATGAGACTTTTTTTTTGCTTATATTATAACGTCAATCAATCAAACCAATTAAAATGAAGATTAAAGCAGTATTACTTTTTGCCCTAATTATTTTTAGCTGTTCTAAAAATGTAAACTATACTCCAGAAATTATTAAAGAAACCTTAGGACGTTATGTTTATAGTCAAGAAGAAGTTATAGATGTATATTACGATAATAACAAGCTGTATTTAAAATGGAAAGGTGCAGATAAAATAGAAACTGTAGCTTTTGATGAACATACTTTTTTTGTTGCAGAAATGTATAAAAAGTTACGTTTTGTAAAACATCCACAAACTAAAGAAGCGTATTTAGGTATTGTATCTGAAGATAAATATAACAAAGTAGATTATGCTTACTTAAAAGTGGCAGATACATTTAAAACACCACGAATGTATTTAAAAGACAAAGAGTATGATAAAGCATTAGCAGGCTATTTGGCAATAAAACAACAAGACTCAACAAGTGTGTTTTTAGAAGAAGCAAGTTTTAACCGCTTAGGCTATAATTTGCTAAATGAAAAGGCTTTTAATGATGCCATTTCTGTATTTAAAATTAATGTAGTCTTGTATCCAAATAGCGATAATGTATATGATAGTTTGGCAGATGCTTATTTGCGAAAAGGCGATAGCACACAAGCCTATACAAATTATAAAAAGGCACTAGAACTTAATACAGGTAACAGACGTGCAAAACGATTTGTAGAGAGTTATAATACTAAACTATAACTTTTAAAAGCTCTCTTTCTAATCTATCAAAGTTTTCTTCGTTTTTTGGAATTACAAAAGGCTTTAGTTTGTTACATTCTTCAGCTGACTCAAAAATCATTTTAAATGATATTTTAGTTTTTGTGTTTGAGAGTTTTTCAAATGCTACTTCCATATTAAATAATGGTTTTGAAACCCTTTCCCAAGTAATTAATTTTAGTGGCTCAATGGTTTTAAATACTGATGCGTTTTCATAATTACCTTTTTCAGGACCATGCATTGTAAGTATCCATTTCCCACCTGGTTGTAAATTAAATTCATGAAACGTATTTGTAAACCCTTCTGGTCCCCACCAATTGGCAAGATGTTTAGGGTTTTCAAATGCATGATATACAATGCTTAAAGGCGCATTAAGTGCTCTAGAGCTAGATATTATAATACTAGAGTTTGAAGCCATTTGTTAGCAGATTAATTTGTAATACTAAAGTAATTAATTTTAAGGTATTTTTTATATGTGTTTAATAAGCAATTAATTATATGTGTTGCTACCCAAAGTTTTACCAAGTATATTTTCCGTTTTTATGGGGAAAGGTTTGAATAAGGCCTTCATAAACTTCAAATTTCGATTTAATTCGCTATGATTTTTTATCAGTTGTCTGAATTATAAATTCAATTGTATTGTTTTCCGAATCTGGAATTCCGTCACTTTTGAAATATTCTATATTATTGTATTTAATAGGTATGAAACCAATTTTTGATTCAATTATAATTCCCTCAGGAATAAAATTCAACTCGGCTTTTTCAAAAGTTCTGTAGTAGGAGAGAGAACCAGCAATTACAATTCCGATTAGTATTATTAAAAAAAATAAGAAGTTTTGTTCTTTATTCCATTGATCAAACCAAGCAGCGAAGAAATAGACAAAAACCAAAACTGCAATGATTCCAAAGAGTACATTTCCGATTTTATTCGATACGAAACGGTTTTTGAATTGTATCTCAACTGTTTTTTTCAAATTAATGCCAACTTGTTCGTGTATGATATTTACATGTTTTGAGCACCTAATTTAGCAATTAATTACACACGTTATAAGGCAAAGTTTTTATTCTTAATCTCCTTTTCCGACTGGAACTATAACAAAAGCAAAATCAATTTCATTAGGGGCTCCATAATCAGTTAGATATTTTCCTCCAAGCCCACTAACTTGAGATTTTTTGTCCTCAACTTCAAGTCCATATGTTTCTCCGAACATAAACTTAACTCCATTATCTAATTTAAGAGTATCAGTATCTGAAACGTTGAATACTTTAAATTCCCTTGGTTTTATAACTAAGTCTTTTATAATTCCAATATTTTCCGTGGTTTCGTTGTAAAGGAAAACCTTATATTTTTTTCCTGTTTTATTGTATTTCGCTGGAATTATTGAAACTTCAGTTCCTTTTTCGATAAATACGTTTCCGTGTTCATCTGTCCACTTTTTTTCTTTTGGCTTTTCCATTGGGTCAAAACCGTACATAAATTTATTGAGTTGACCATTAGAGCTTTCCAGTCCGACAATATCCATTAATTCCTCAAAATACATACATACTCTTTCTCTGTCTTCGGTATCTAATTCCAGATAAATATCCTCAAACCTTGAAAGCCCAATTCCGATTTTTTCTTGATATTTTTTGTCAGTCGGATTTTTAGATTCAGCAACAGCTTTAAAATCAATTGCAACTTTGTTTATTTTTTCCGTGAAAATTGGTCGCATTTTTTCGTCTGCAATACCTGGATAGTAATTCGGATATGGTTGTTCAACAAACTTTTTCTTTGCAATGAATTCCAAAAACTTTTCATTCGCATTTTCTGGTGTTTTCATTTCAGTTGCATTTTGTCCGCAAGCAGATAGTGTTAATAGGATTAATAAAATTTGAATGTATTTAGTCATTTCTAAAATTAATGCCAACTTGTTCGTGTATGATTTCGTTACGTGTTTAAGGAACTAATTTAGTAATTAATTATACACGTCTTAAGTTTACAATTCATTAAATTTATTAGATAATCAGAAAGAACAAAAGAGAGAAATAAGGTTAGTATACACGGTGAAGCTTTCGACTTCGACAACATTGATAACCCTCTCTCTTTTTCTACTAAG